>Ga0163199_1000049_pt1 | contig 74642 bp, 68 predicted proteins | sample PL_2010_150m_FD_113537 | JGI IMG/M metagenome (GOLD analysis project Ga0163199, IMG submission 113537) | Freshwater microbial communities from Powell Lake, British Columbia, Canada to study Microbial Dark Matter (Phase II) - PL_2010_150m | ecosystem: Environmental > Aquatic > Freshwater > Lake ...
AACCGTTTCCTTGGATTGCTGAGTAGTGAACGAATACATCTTGTCCGCCACCATCAACTGCAATGAAACCGAAACCCTTTTCAGAGTTGAACCACTTAACTGTACCTGTTGCCATGTTTTACTTTTCCTTCGATATGTGGGTGTTCGAGAGATCCTCGACCACGGTCTTCCTCTTGCGCCAGCGATACCGAATATGGATTACATGAAACGGGTACTGATTAAGCGTCGGACTGAGGCCAACTGTAGCGCCTACCCGCCCGTAAACCTAAAGTGGGACTGGACAGTTTGAGGGTTACAGGTGTGTAATTAAGACACTAGCAAGTGCTTTAAAGGCGGCCGGGGAAGGTCGCAATCGGCGTCCTTGCTAGGAGTTTTTGATGCAACGTTTAACTTCACCCTCTAAGGCTTTAGCCGTCCGGGGACAACTGACTATTCATAGTGCGCCCTCTGCGTTGCGACAACACATTGATTGGGCAATCCAAGAATTATTGGGCGCCTCCGTGCAATGCCATTGGACGGCTCAAGCTTTGAAGGCTGGAACTTTCAAGACGATAATCACATGGCGTGATCGCCAAGGTGTAGGTGCACAACTTACTAGCTCACTACGTAGTTGGCATTACATCACCTTTGAAGTGCAAGAAGATTCGCATAATGGAGGAGAGCTTTTTAGATTCACTCCAGAGCTCGGAATTCACCGGGCAGTCACTGACTTATCTGGCGCAGTGGTTATTAATGAAGACCAACTAGAGACGGTCTTGCGAAACAATCATGACGAAGACTCGATTCGTGCCGGAATAGCCCAGATTATTGGAAGTGACTGGGAATTCGAGTTAGAGGGCTTTCGTGGGGTCAATCACCAAGAAGTTTCAACGCTTCGTGCGATTTAGCCGCATATAATTAAGATATGAGCCAATTCAATGAGTCACCGATTATTACTGTAGAGCGTCGCAAAGCTATAACAATAATTATATCTGCAGTAATTTTGTCATTAGCACTAGGAATCGGATTGATGAAGGTCGGATCAGGATTTGCATCTCGCAGTAGCGATGGAATCACTGTCACTGGGTCGGCCAAGACAAGTGCAACGGCAGATAACGCCGTGTGGATTTTATCGGTCAGTCTTTCGGCATCAAATGTAGGTGGGGCTGTAAAGTCTGTAGATTCAGATGTTGCCGCACTATCGTCGTACTTAACTGCTGGTGGAATTTCAGCCGATTCACTTACTCTCGGTCCAGTCTCTACCAATGCAAATGAAGAGTATGTCAATGGAAATGCAACTGGGCGCACACTTTCTTATCGTGCAAATCGCGATGTCACAGTACGAACTAAAGATGTTCAATTAGTCTCAAAGCTTAGTCAAGGAATTGGTTCGCTCCTACAGACCGGAATTCACGTAAATAACTATGGCCCTCAGTACTACATCTCTAACTTGCCAGAACTTCGTCCAAAATTAATGAGTGATGCGATGAAAGATGCCAAAGTTCGCGCCGAAGCACTCACTAAAGCCGTTGGTAGTTCACTAGGCGCGCTTGTAAATGTGAAAGCCGGTCCGATTCAAATCACAACTCCAGATTCAACAATGACTGCCGATTTTGGTGCCTACGACACGTCAACAATTGAGAAGACCGTCACTGCCACAGTCTCTGTAACTTTTAAGAACTAACTAAAGCGGAATATTACCGTGGCTTCCACGGCGATGTGGTGCGTTAGCAATAGTTTTTGCAATTGTACTTCGTGTGCGATGCGGATCAATCATCTCATCGACTGCACCGATTTCAATTGCTTTTAAAACTCCACCTGACACTTTTTCATGTTCGGCAGCTAGCTCTAACTCCATGGATTCACGCTGCTCGGCTGGGATGTCGGCAAGTAAACGTCGATGCAACACACGCACAGCAGCAACTGCGCCCATGACAGAGACTTCAGCGTTCGGCCAAGCAAAAACACGCGTTGCACCGAGAGATTTTGAGTTCATAGCAACATAAGCGCCACCGTACGCGCGACGAGTTATCAAAGTAACGCGTGGAATTACTGCTTCACCAAAAGCATGGAGCAACTTGGCACCGCGCCTTACTGCACCTTCCCATTCTTGACCTGCACCAGGCAAGAAACCCTGTACGTCAGCGATCACAATGAGTGGAATACCAAAGGCATCACATGTACGGACAAAGCGCGCTGCTTTTTCACCAGCAGCAGCATCCAATACACCTGCAATGTGCACGGGATTATTTGCGAGTACACCAACAGTGGCACCGCCTAAGCGACCGATAATTGTTGTCATATTAGGAGCCCACATAGATAAGAGTTCAATATGTTCAGTCTCTTTGTCTAAAATTGCATCGACAAGAGGGTGCACTTCATACGCGCGAACCTTTGAGTCTGGAACAAAGGCCGATAGATCTATGTCTTCTACATCTGGATTCATAAAGCCTTGATTTGCAAAGAGTGCAGTTAAGTCACGAATATCATCGATGGCTTCATCTTCACTTGCAGCAATAATATGTGCAAGGCCACTATTTTTCCGGTGCGCTTCAGGTCCTCCAAGTAAGGCCATATCAATATCTTCACCTGTAACACTTTTTACAACATCAGGACCGGTTACAAATATGCGACCTTCTGGTGCGAGTACAACAACATCGGTTAGTGCAGGCCCGTAAGCACCGCCACCTGCAGTGGGTCCTAAGACTAGAGAGAGTTGTGGAATTCGACCGCTTGCAGAAATCATTGTTTGAAAAACTTCGCCGAAGGCATCTAGTGATGCGACACCATCACTTAAACGCGCACCACCTGAGTGCCACATGCCGATAATGGGAACTTGCGCGCCCATAGCCGCTTTATAAGCCGTCACGATAACTTTAGAGCCATCAACACCAAGTGCACCGCTTTTAATTGTGGGATCTGAAGCAAAGATAACTACCTTGTTGCCTCTAATGAGACCCGTTACTGCAACCATTCCACAGTTTGTGCGTGGAACTAAAAAAGTGAATTCTCCGCTATCAACTAATCGTGCGATGCGCGCTTCGGGATCGCGTGGGTCTAACTGCATGATTGGCATCTAAATGCTCTTAAAAACCAAAACAACGTTGTGGCCACCAAAACCAAATGAGTCATTCAGGGCTGCAATATCACCAGCAGGTAGCGCGCGTGGCTTATTACGCACCACATCGATTGTTACGGCAGGATCTAAATCATCAATGTTTATTGTTGGGGGAGCGAGTCGATCTTGCAATGTCTTGACGATAAATACTGATTCAAGTGCGCCCGCGCCACCCAGCAAGTGACCCGTCATAGATTTAGTAGCAGATACAGCAACGTGTTCGGCATCGCTACCAAGTGCGGCATGTAAAGCATGTGCTTCGGCGACATCACCTGCAGGTGTTGACGTTGCATGGGCGTTTAAATGCACTATGTCTTTGGTAGAAATTCCCGCTTGGCGAAGTGCAAACTTGATTGCACGTTGGACACCGGCGCCATCTGGGTCGGGTGCTGCAATGTGATAGCCATCTGAAGTCAAACCTTGGCCAGCTATTTCGCAGTAGATATGTGCACCGCGAGCTCGTGCATGTTCGTACTCCTCTAAAACTAAAATTCCGCCACCTTCACCTAAAACAAATCCATCGCGGTTGAGGTCATAGGGTCGCGATGCTCTTGCAGGATCATCGTTTCGCGTCGATAAAGCCTTCATCGCAGCAAAACCTGACATGGGCATGGCATGAATTGCAGCTTCTACGCCACCGCTGACGACAACATCGGCGCGATTATTAGAAATCATTTCGAATGCATAGCCAATAGCTTCAGCACCTGATGCACATGCACTCACTGGAGTATGAACACCGGCTTTGGCTTGCAATTCCAGACCCACATTTGCTGCGGGCCCATTTGGCATCAACATCGGAACAGTGTGTGGGCTTACAAGCCTGGCACCTTTTTCGCGCAAGATGTCATATTGATCGAGCAATGTTGTGACGCCACCAATACCTGATGCGATGACAACTCCTAAACGTTCCTTATCCATCTCAGGTGCGCCGGCATCTTTCCAGGCTTCGCGCGATGCGATTATGGCAAACTGCTCGGATCTATCTAATCGACGTAGTTCAACTCGTTCCATTTGCTCACTTGGTTCTACTGCAACACGTGCAGCAAAGTGAACAGGAATAGTCTGTGCCCAATCCTCAGTTAATGAGCGCACACCACTTTTTCCGGCTAATAAAGCGGTCCAGGTAGTTGATACATCTCCACCGAGAGGCGACGTTGCACCAAGTCCAGTGACGACAACTCGGCGTGACATGCGGGGATTTTCTTAACTACTACTTAGCTGCGTTGATAATAAAATTAACGGCATCGCCAACTGTGACAAGGTCAGTAACTGCCTCATCCGGAATCTTCACACCAAAGCGCTCTTCTGCAGCAACGACGACTTCAACCATGCTCAGTGAGTCAACTTCTAGATCTTCTGTGAAGTTCTTATCCATCTCGATTGATGCTGCAGGAATTCCAGCTACTTCTTCAACGATCTCTTTTAGTCCTGCAAGTACATCAGCTTGTGCAAGTGCCATTTTTAATTATTCCATCCGTTAGCGAGTTCATTACTGTAATCAATAGGTACGTATTCTCTATGACAAAGCCGCTTACTTACGAGTATTCGGGCCATAAGTGGCGTAAATCTCAAGGCGCAGGCGGCAGTTGCACTACTTGGCCGGCGTAGACAAGGCCAGCTCCGTAGCCGATTAGTAGTGCCAAAGTTCCATGAAGTTCGGGGTGGGCCTCTAACAAAACATCCATGGCTAATGGAATTGAAGCCGCTGAAGTATTTCCATTGACGCGAATGTCATCGGCAATCACAACATTGGCCGGCAATTTAATCTCTTTAGCCATTGATTCGATAATGCGCATGTTAGCTTGATGCGGAATAAACGCACCGAGTTCATCCACGGTTACACCGGCAGCTTCTAGCGCTTTGAGTCCAACTTTGCTTACCGTAAACACTGCCCAACGATAAACGGCTTGGCCTTGTTGTGAAATATTTGGCCAACCAAGTTCTGCTACACCTTTATCGGGAGAGTTTCTAAACTCTGTATATGCAGGATTTAATAAAATTGCATCGCGCGAATCAGCATCAGATCCCCACGCAGCAGGGCCAATACCAGGGTGATCACTTTGACCAATGACAACCGCACCTGCTCCATCGGCAAAGATAAATGACGTTGCGCGATCATCGGGATCGGTAAAGTCAGAGAGTTTTTCTACACCGACGACTAAAACATTCTTAGATGTTCGCGCACGAACTAAGTCACTTGCCATGGCAACGCCATAACAAAAGCCGGCGCATGCTGCACTGATATCAAATGCCGCTGCCTTTGGATTGCCAAGCACATTAATTAATTCAGTTGCAGCGCTGGGGGCTTGGAAAGGATAAGAAATGGTTGCAAGAATTAAGGTATCGATATCGGCCATTGTTAACTTGGAACGTCGAAGCGCGCTTTCACATGCAGCTTGTGCCATAGAGATAACGGTTTCATCATCCCCGGCAAAGCGTCGGCTCTGAATTCCAGTTCGTTGTTGGATCCATTCATCATTGGAATCAATGCGATCAACTATCTCGCTATTTGGCACCAAACGTTTGGGACGATAAGAACCAACTGAGAGAATTGCGCTGTTCGTCATTGCTGGAACCGAGATACTCATGCGTGCCTTCCTGCAAATTCACGCGCAGCGCTTAGATCTTCAGCGCTCTTGAGTGCAAAGCCCTCGATGTGTGGGTGCGCACGTTTGAGTAAGCCCACTAATGTGCCAGCGGGTGCTAACTCAATTACTCCGGTGATGCCCATAGATTCAAGGCTATCCATGCATAGGTCCCAGCGCACTGGATGAGCGATTTGATTGATGATGCGCGCCAGGATTTCAGCGCCTTCATCAACAACTGCGCCATCTTTGTTAGAGATAACTGGAATGTGGGGATTATGAGCGGTGATCCCGGTTGATATCGCTCGAAGCGGCTCTACTGCGGGTGACATAAAAGATGTATGAAAAGCCCCACTCACAGCCAAGGTTCGTACTCGAGCACTTGCCGGTGGATTCTGCGCCAAAGTTGCAAGTGCAGTTAAATCTCCAGCGGCAACGATTTGTCCAGCGCCATTTTCATTTGCAGCAACTAAGCCAAGAGATGTAAGCGCAGATATAACGTCGTCTCTATCTCCACCAAGTACTGCTGACATGCCAGCTGGATGCAATGCAGCGGCCTTAGCCATTTCAATTCCACGGGCACGCACAAGAGTTAATGCATCTTCATGTGATAAAGCACCAGATAGTGCAGCAGCTGTAAGTTCGCCTACCGAGTGACCAGATACAACTGCGACATGTGGAAATGCAAGTGCAAGGGCTGCAATTAAAGATGTGGCAACAATTAAGGGTTGGGCATTGGCAGTGTCTTTAATCTCTTCAACCTGCGCACTTGTTCCAAGACGTACTAAATCTAAAGAGATGGCATCAGACCATTGTATTAATAGTTCATAGGATTCTGCATCGGCAATCCAGGAATGTAACATCCCGGGGGTTTGTGCACCTTGCCCCGGAGCGATAATTGCCAACATAGTCAAAGATTTTACTCATTATCGGGATTACTACCTAGTACGTGTTATTAACCACAGGCGCGCAGTTTGTGCCGGCGCAATTACTTTAGTGCCAAGTGTTCCAGCACCGGGCAAAACCACACTGTTTAAGGCTCTAATTGCGAATTAGGAGACTCGAGCCTCCTGAACCTGCGCAAAACCAGATTCACGATGGTTAACAAACTCAGGAAAATATAAGATCGCATCGACATCTCTATTGCGCCGTGTAAGAATTTTTATGTATTCACCCATTACTAAAATTAATGCTGCAGGTAGTAGATCCACGCTACGCTTAATAAACCATGGGGTTGCATGGCGCAGCATCCAGAGCAGGGAGTCTTTTCGCGCACGAGTTGTTACGGGATCGATATGTACAGGGGCGATATCCCAGCGTGGTGAGAGAATGTCTCGAAAGTTTTGAGCCAAGATTTGATGCCCATGCTTTGATGGATGCATGCGATCTACATGCCAGCGATTTCTATCATAGACATGGGGAATATCCCGAACAGCTAAAATATGGGCACCAAATTCTGCGCCAACTGCCCTCACTACTGCATTGACTGAATTTATCCGACGGTTAAGTACCGTTCCTAGGGTCTTAGGCAAAGGAGCGATCTTTGTTGGTTCATGCAACTGCAACAAGATTATCTCCGAACCAATCTCACGTAACTGCATCAGGGTTTGGCGAAGATTATCTCGTAATAATTGTGGACTAAACCCATTTCGTAGCGCATCATTTCCACCAACAATCACGGCCGTCAATGTGGGCTCAAGAATCAGCGCTTTAGGAAGTTGATCTACGACGACTTCAGTGGACTGCGCACCTGGTCTAGATAGATTTGCATATACAAGAGGTTGATTAAAGTGCTGAGCCAAGTAATAGCCCCAGCCCTTTAAAGCTCCATTTTTATCGGCATCTCCAGTGCCGGCAGCTGCGCTATCACCCAGAATGACAAAAGTTGCGACTCCATTCATTTACGCCGCTCGCAATCGGGAAGCCGGCATTTGCGGCCTATCGCCATGAAGACTCAGCATCAAAGAGATGGTCGAACTCCAAGGATAATTCTCAGCCTGGTGTTGACAGTTAGATGAGATTCTTGGAGTGCGCTCTTTGATTGCAATAACTGACTCAACAGCATCGGCAAAGGATTGTGGGTTGTTATGTGCAATGGCTCCTACTGGCCAGGCCTTATCCAGCAACAAGAACTCTCCAACGGCGCTCGTACTAGATGCGACTACTGGAGTACCAGATGCCAGAGACTCTAAGGCAGCTAAACAAAAAGTTTCGATGGGGCCAGGTGCTAATGAGATATCGGCCGATGCAAGGATATCTGCAAGGCGATTTCGATCGGCGATGTAACCAAGAAAAGTTACTGGCAAACCTTTAGATTGTTCACGAAGTTTTTTAAACAGTGGACCAATACCTATGTAGATAAGTCGTACATTTACACCGCGTGTCAATAAAAGTTCCAGGGCTTGTAAGGACCGGGCCGGCTCTTTTTCATGTGACATACGACCACAGTGAATCAGCAGAACCTCTGCGCCCTTAAGGAGCTCTATACGCAAGATCTCATCGCGGCGTCTTGGGGAAAAAGTTTCAAGATCAACTCCAAGTGGAATGCGAACTAAGTTGTGAATATTTAAACGTTCAAACTCTTTAGCAGCAAATGCTGTTGTTGCAATTACACGGTCGAAGCGACTAGCTAAACGACGGTTATGCCAATCGACAAACCGTGTCGCTGAAAATGGAAAGTAGTGTGAGACTAAACCAGTCAAAGTTTCATGACTAAAAACAATGGTCTTGATTTTGCGGCGCCCAGCCCATTGACCGATTCCTGAAAGCGTGAATCGATCTGAAACCTCTAGCACTTGTGGTTTAAGCGTAATAATTAACTTCTTTATATCCCGGTTGTTTCGAATGACTCGATACCCACCACTAAATGGAAGAATAAATGAGGGCACAGTGATTTTGCGACCGCTAGGAGTCTCTTCACAGTAAAAGCCATTTCCCGGCACGATATAGGTAAATTCATGACCCTTAGCGATGTAGCCCGCACCGAGCTCGTGCAGAGTCGTGCGAATTCCACCAGACTTAGGACCGTAAAAGTTAGCAATATGCAGGATCTTCATGCGACTTTCTCGCTCTCAGTTTGAAGCGAAGACTCTGCCACAATTTCGCGATAGTGCTGTAGAAGTTGTTGATGTACTAATGGCCAGGTGCGTTCAATTACTGATTCACGTGCTCTGGCCTGCATTATTGCGATATCTGGATTGCTAAGAATCATGCTGACACTACTGCTCAAGGCGTTGCTATCTGATGTATCGATTAAATAGCCAGTCCAGCCATGTTTGACTAAATCGGTAGGGCCGCCAAAGTTAGGGGCAACGACTGGAACACCCGAAGCTAATGCCTCTTGAATAGATTGACAGAAAGTCTCATGTTTTCCGGTATGAACAAAGATATCTAAGGATGCATAAAATCGAGCAAGATCTTCACCACTTTGATACCCAACAAAACGTGCATTGACAAGTACACGCTCTAGCTTTGCTCGCGCTGGGCCATCACCGATAATCACTAATTGAATATCATTGCGTTGATCAAGCACCACCAAATCCTCAATACGTTTTTCATTAGCTAAGCGGCCAACGTATCCAATTAACTTTCTCTCGCATCTTGCGCCTAGAAGTTGTTGTCGCAACATAACATCGCGTTTGGAGGGAGAAAATTTAACTGCATCTACCCCGCGCTGCCATAGATGTACATTTGGTACGCCTGATTTTTCAAGATCGCTACATGACCACTTTGATGGAGCAAGAGTTCGATTAGTTTGTGAGTGGATTCTTGCAACCCATTTTTTTAATCCGCTATGTGCAACGCTCAAGCCATAGTGACGAGCAAAGCCTGCAATGTCGGTTTGATATACAGATAAAGTTGGAATCTCTAAGCGTGATGCAATCTTTGTTACATAATTTCCTAGGAAAATCGGTGACGCTAAGTGAATTACATCTGGAGCAAAGCCATCGATCAACGGCTCTAAGGCACGCTGAGGAAAGCCAACGGGGATTAAACCCTTCATCTCAAGGCTGGGCACCCGCTTAACACGAAAGCCTGCGTACTCGTTGGGGCCATCGCCACTTTCGGGGGCAATGACTAGCGCCTCATGACCATCTCGGGCAAAGCCTTCTAGGATTCGAAGAACCGAGTTAGTTACTCCATTTATCTGAGGCAGGAACGACTCGGTCACGAGGGCGATTCGAAGTGCCATGGCACTAATAGTCCGTGGCGGGTAAACACTAAAGCCGACATTGAGGTTACGTGTTGGCAAATCTGAGGTGAAATGCAGGGCAGTAAGTGGAGTTTCTGGTTACTGGCTAGTAACATAGCGATATGAAAATCGCAGTCTGCATCAAGCAGGTCCCCGATTCTTGGGCCGAGAAGAAGATGGTGAACGGCGCACTCGATCGCGAAAACGTTGATGCTGTTTTGAATGATCTCGATGAGTACGCAGTTGAAGAAGCGTTGCGAATTGCAGAGTCTCATGGCGGCAACGACGATGGTGGACCACACAGCGTTACTGTGATTTCAATGGGTCCAGCTCGTGCAACTGATGCGGTTCGCAAAGCCTTATCGATGGGCGCAAATGGCGCAATTTTGATCACTGATCCTGCGCTCGCCGGCGCAGATGCCTTATTAACATCAAAGGTTTTAGCGCAGGTAATTAGCACAGAAAGCTTTGATGTAGTTATCTGTGGAACTGAGTCTACCGATGCACGAATGAGTGTTGTGCCTGCAATGATCGCTACGCGACTTAATTGGGCTCAGTTAACTTTTGCTGGAAGTGTTGTTGTAGAACCTGCAATCTCTAAAGTTTCAATTACTCGAGTGAGTGAGGCTGGAGTTGATGCGATGTCAGCTAATTTTCCGGTGATTGTTAGTGTTATCGAGAAAATTAATGAACCCCGTTACCCATCCTTTAAAGGGATTATGGCCGCAAAAAAGAAAACTATTGAAACTCGCGATTTAGCTAAAGTCGGAGTAAGTACAGAGTCTGCGTGGTCACAGGTATTAGATAGCCAACTACGCCCGCCACGTGCTGCTGGAATAAAGGTTACAGACGATGGAACTGGTGGAGCCCAACTAGTTGGTTTTCTTGCTGAAAGGAAGTTGATATGAGTAGCGTATTTATTCTCGCCGACTTTGTTAATGGCACTGTGACTAAGTCAACCATCGAACTTGCAACTGCGGCGGCACGAATCGGTCAAGTAACAGCAGTTGTTTTAGCCCCCGTTGGTCAAGGTACAGCTTTGGCTGCAACATTAACTAGCGGCCCTATTGCATCAATCATTGTTGTTGAGAATGCAGATTTCCAAAGTCATGGCGTTAGCGCAAGTGCCGATGCGATCGCTCAGTTAATTGCACAAAAATCTCCGGCTGCATTATTAGTTGCCTCGCATGCCTTTGGGAAAGAGCTAGCTGGCTGTGTCGCAGTTAAAACAAACTCTGGAATTATTACTGATGCAGTTGATGTTGCTCCCGATGGGACCGCAACACAAGTAATTTTTGGTGGGTCAACGACAGTTCATTCAAAAGTAAGCAATGGAACTTCAATTATTACTCTGCGTCCAAACTGCATCACGGCCGACACATCTGCTTGTTCGGCCACTATTGAAAATATCTCGCTAACAATTTCTGATTCAGCTAAAAAAGCTACGGTGTCATCATCCCAACCTCCGGTTCAAGGTGGGCGGCCAGAGTTAACCGAAGCCAACATTGTTGTATCTGGTGGACGTGGTACTAACGGTGACTTTGCAGCAGTTGAAGCTTTCGCTGATTCGCTAGGCGCTGCAGTTGGTGCATCGCGCGCTGCAACCGATGCAGGCTGGTATCCACATTCTCATCAAGTTGGCCAAACCGGTAAAACTGTTAGTCCCCAGCTCTACGTTGCATGTGGAATCTCTGGTGCAATTCAGCACCGTGCCGGAATGCAGACAAGTAAAGCAATCGTTGTAGTGAATAAAGATCCCGAGGCACCTATCTTCGAACTCGCCGATTTTGGCGTTATCGGTGATCTATTTGCCGTACTACCAACGGCCACGGAGGGCGTTCTCGCACGTAAGTCCTAAGATTGACCCCATGTCCATCTATCTAGACCATGCAGCAACTACCCCCATGGTCGATGTGGCAATCAATGCCATGGTTACTCAGTTAAGTGAGTTAGGTAATCCATCGAGTCTGCATTCGCATGGGCGTGCAACGAGAAAAACTTTAGAGGATGCACGTGAGGTAATCGCTAAGGAAGTTGATTGCCTACCAACAGAGGTTATTTTCACGGCCTCTGGAACTGAAGCAAATAACATTGCGTTGAAGGGTCTTTACTGGGCTGGGCGTGCGGATGGCAAAAAACTCGTTGTTATTTCTGCAATCGAACACCATGCAATTCTTGATCCAGCACATTGGTTACTTACTCATGAAGGTGCTGAAGTTATTCACCTACCTGTCACACCAGACGGAGTCATTGATTTAGTTTTCTTTAAAAAACTTATAGATGATCGCGGTCCAGAGATTGCAGTTCTCTCCATCATGCACGCTAATAATGAAACCGGAGTGATTCAGCCAATTGCAGAAGTAGTTCGCATCGCGGGTCAGATTCCAGTTCACATAGATGCAGTACAAAGCTTTAAGAAAACTCCACTCTCTTTTTCTGCCCTTGGGGTTATTGCGATGACTTTGAGTGCGCACAAAATTGGCGGTCCGTTGGGAATTGGTGCGCTTATTTTGCGACGAACAGTTGAGATTCCATCCCTGTTGCATGGTGGAGGTCAAGAGCGCGAAATTCGCAGTGGAACATTGAATGCACCTAGCATCATCGGTTTTGCTGCAGCAGCTAGCAGTGCACACTATCCAGTGAGAGAAATAACTGACCTGCGTGATCGTTTCATTTTAGGCGTTCATGAAGTATTGCCAGATGCAATAGTTAATGGCGTCAGAGCAGATCGCCTGCCTGGCATAGTTAACGTAACTTTCCCACGCACGCAAAGTGACACGTTATTATTGCTCATGGATGGCGCAGGGGTTTCATGTTCAACGGGATCAGCCTGCAGTGCCGGAGTCCACGAAGCCAGCCATGTTCTTTTGGCGATGGGGCACACCGAAGTAACTGCTCAGTCATCACTGCGCTTTAGTTTTGGCGCTACTAGCACACCCGCCGATTGTGATTTTGTCCTGTCAGTGTTGCCCGGTGTAATTGCACGTGGAAGGGCGGCCAACAGCGTATGAAAGTCATTGCAGCGATGAGTGGTGGAGTCGACTCTGCAGTTGCTGCTGCACGCGCAGTTGAAGCGGGCCACGAAGTAATTGGTGTGCATTTAGCTCTGGCAGCTAATCCACAAAAATATAGATCAGGCGCACGTGGATGTTGCACGATTGAAGATTCACACGATGCACGCCGGGCCGCAGATGTCATCGGAATCCCTTTCTATATCTGGGACATGGCCGAAGAGTTCCATGATGGAGTCGTTGAGGATTTTCTTGCAGAGTACGCCGCTGGGCGAACACCTAATCCATGTTTGCGGTGTAATGAAAAAATAAAGTTTGCTGCAGTCTTAGATCGTGCGCGTGCAATGGGTTTCGATGGCGTTGTGACTGGCCACTATGCCCGTACTGAAATTGGCGTACATGGAAAAACGCTACACCGAGCAGTGGATCATTCCAAAGATCAGTCCTATGTTTTATCGGTCTTAACGCGCGAACAAATAGATGGTGCAATATTCCCACTGGGGGATACAACTAAAGTTGATATCCGTGTTGAAGCCGAAAGCCGTGGTTTAGCCGTTGCACAAAAACCCGATAGTCATGACATTTGTTTTGTACCTTCAGGTGACAACGCCGGTTGGTTACGTGATCGTTTAGGCAGTGATGTTGGACCAATCGTTGATCAAAGCGGAACAAAGATTGGTGAGCACAAAGGTGCTTATACATACACAATTGGCCAGCGCAAAGGTTTAGGTCTCACGGTTCCAACAGCTGATGGCTCTCCTCGCTTTGTTTTAAAGATAGAGCCAATAACAAATACTGTTGTTGTTGGGGCGCGCGAAGAGTTAGCTATTACATCGATGCGCGGTGAACGTCCTGTCTGGTGTGGGCCAGAGGTAACAACGACGCCTACCCTTGGTTTTGTGCAGATTCGTGCACATGGTGCGGCTCTAGAGTGCACGTATTACCTTGAAAATGGGCAACTAATAGCTGAACTCGATTCACCGTTATTTGGTTTAGCTACAGGACAAGCCATGGTTATTTACGATGGTGATCGAGTAGTTGGTTCGGCGACAATCTGCGAGACGGCTTAATGTCTAATCAAGCGCGCCACCGTATGGGCGAATTGATCAGTGAGATTCGTGATCATCAATTTAAATATTATGTGCTGGATGCACCAACATTAAGTGACTTCGACTTTGATGTACTTTTAATCGAACTCACAGCACTTGAAGCTAAACACCCTGAACTTCGCGAAGCCGATTCCCCAACACTGGGTATCGGTGGGGGATTCGCAACCTCTTTTGCCCAGCATGATCACCTTGAAAAGATGATGAGCCTAGATAACGTATTTGACTTAGAGGAACTTGCATCATGGTTTGATCGAGTAGAAAAAGAAGTTGAGAAACCTACTTATCTATGTGAGCTAAAAGTCGATGGCCTTGCAATTAATCTGACCTATGAAAATGGTCAATTGATTCGCGGATTAACGCGTGGTAATGGTACGACTGGCGAAGATGTAACGCTCAATGTTAAGACAATTAAAAACCTACCTCATTCACTAGCTGGTTCGAAAATTCCAACACTGATCGAAGTTCGTGGAGAAGTATTTTTTCCGCTTGCAGCATTTATTGAACTCAATGATGGGTTAGAGGAGGCTGGTAAGAGTTTATTTGCAAATCCACGTAACGCTGCCGCAGGTTCGCTGCGCCAAAAAGATCCACGTGTTAGCGCACAGCGCCCATTATCTGTTGTTGTCCACGGTATCGGTGCTCATGAGGGTATTACCTTTGAGTCACAGAGCAACGCATATGAGGTTTTAAAGAGTTTGGGTCTGCCGACAAGTGAGCGTTTCAAAACATTTTCATCGCGCAAAGAAGTCCAAGGTTTTATTGAGTATTACCAGCAGCACCGACATGATGTAGAACATGAAATCGATGGCATCGTTATTAAAGTTGATTCACTAGCCCAACAAAATATTTTGGGTGTCACATCACGAGCGCCAAAATGGGCGATTGCCTTTAAATATCCACCCGAAGAAGTTACTACCAAACTTCTAGACATCAAAGTAAGCATCGGACGCACTGGACGAGTGACGCCTTTTGCATTTATGGAGCCGGTCAAAGTCGCTGGCTCAACAGTAACGAATGCGACGTTACATAACGCTTCAGAGATTATTCGAAAAGGTGTTCTGATCGGAGATGTTGTAGTCATACGAAAAGCCGGAGATGTGATCCCAGAAGTACTTGGCCCAGTCATTGAACGACGTACCGGGAATGAAAAAGAGTTTGTAATGCCAACGCATTGTCCCGAATGTGGAAGTGAACTGCGAGCAATGACGATTGGTGACGTAGATATTCGCTGCCCAAACGCACGCAGTTGTCCGGCGCAACTGCGTGAGCGGATCTATTACATAGGCTCACGCGCTGCACTCGACATTGATGTTTTGGGTTACGAGGCAGCAACGGCGTTGCTTACTGCTGGAGTAATTGTTGATGAGGCCGATCTCTTCGACCTGACCCCTGAAAAACTAAGTACCAGTGAATTTTTTACTAAGAAGGATGGAACACCAGGGCTTAACGGTGAAAAACTTTTGAACGCTTTAGAAAAGGCTAAACAAGCCCCGTTATGGCGCACGATAGTTGCCTTATCTATTCGCCATGTCGGTCCCACTGCGGCGCAGGCGCTAGCTACACACAGCGCATCGATCGAGAAGATTTCACAATCTACTGCCAGCGAACTCGCTGAAATCGATGGCGTTGGAGCAACTATCGCCGAATCGATTATTGAATGGTTTAGCGTTGATTGGCATCAAGAGATTATTGCTAAGTGGAGTGCCGCAGGAGTGAGTGTTCGCCAAGGTGAAATCGCCCAACTTCCTCAAACTCTTCTCGGCTTAACTTTTGTCGTCACTGGTGGTTTAGAAACTTTCACTCGTGATTCGATTTCCGAGACCATCATCGCGCACGGAGGCAAGGCGGCATCTGCAGTTTCTAAGAAGACTGATTACGTATTAGTCGGTACCGACCCAGGCTCCAAGTTAGCTAAGGCACAAGAACTTGGGGTGAGCGTGATCGATGAGGCGAGATTTAAGGAATTACTAGCGGGCAGGTAGTAGGATTTCACCTATGAATTATCTAGCCGCTGAAACCCTTCGCGAACTTCCTATGCCAGCCATCGCTTACGGCTTGGTTACTTTTGGAATCCTTTCTCTGCTTCTTTATTTAGCGCTTCGCTTAGACCGGGATTAATTTGTCCCGAGTCGGCATTTACGGCGGAACTTTTGATCCGATTCATAACGGTCATCTGCATGTAATTACCCAGCTCATTGAAAAAAAGATAATCGACCGCTTACTGGTGATTCCAGCAGGAGAACCTCTATTAAGAGATGGTGCGCCGATTGCATCTGGCGCCCAGCGCCGGACTATGTGTCAGCTAGCAATATCAAAACTGCCAGCAGAGATTTCATCTCACGTTGAAGTTAATCCCATTGAAATTCTGCGCGAAGGTCCTAGCTATGCCATAGACACAATTGAGGCTGTTCGCTCAACTTATCCTGGCGATGACATCTTTCTAATTCTTGGAGCCGATGCATTTTCCAAAATAGATCAATGGCACCGGGCCGATGAGATTCATGCCTTGGCAACAGTGATATGTATCGATAGACCGGGTTTTGCCCATCATGGCATCGATATCGGGGCGTTAGATATCTCTGCAACAGCAATTCGCCAGGGTTTAAGCGCAGATGTGCCGGAAATCGTCTGGGCATTTATACGAGAGAATGCGCTCTATGACAATTAGTGCACGCACACTCGAGATCACACAAGCAGCAGCCAGAGCAGTAATTGAGAAGATCGGCACAGATCTTGTAGCTATCGACTTATCCGATCAGTTGGTATTGAGTGAGGTTTTTTTAATTGCAACTGGACAAAATGTTGCCCAAGTTGATTCCATCGCCGATGAAGTTGAGCGTCAACTTCTTATAATTGGCGAAAAAGCTGCACGTCGCGAAAAAGGCGCCGAGTGGATTTTGCTTGATTACTCAGATTTAGTTGTTCACGTTCAAAGTACAGATCTTCGAAAGTACTACATGCTCGATCGTTTGTGGAATGATTGCCCTACTATCGAGTTAGATGCGGTGAAGGAAGCTGCAGTAAATGGCAGGTAATCGCGTACTTTTATGGCGCCATGGCCAAACCGATTGGAACATGGTCAATCGATTTCAAGGCCATTCAGATATTCCACTCAATAATGTTGGGCGTTATCAAGTACAGCACGCGGCAGAAATCTTGGCAGGAATGAATCCCACTGCGATTATTTCAAGTGACTTGGGTCGTGCTCAAGAGACTGCGCAGGCCTTAGCAAAACTTGTTGGTTTATCAGTGACTACACATGAAGGTTTACGCGAAACTAACGGTGGGCTATGGGAAGGCAAAACGGGTAAAGAAAATCGTGCGGAAGATTTCCAAAACTTTATTCGTTGGATTGACGGCGAAGATAATCCAGCTGGAACAACTGGTGAAAAACGTAGCGAAGTCGCAACTCGTGCCGTGGCTGTTATCTCTGAAGCCCTTGCTGGAAAAAGCGATCAACTTTTAATTGTTGCAACACACGGTGGCACTGCCCGATGCGTGTTGGGTAATTTGCTGCAGCTTCCACTCTCGCATTGGGGTGTGATCGGCGGACTTTCAAATGCAGCCTGGTCGATTTTGGAACGGAACCCCCGACAATGGAATCTGATTGAACACAACGCCGGATCTATCCCAGAACCTGTCTATGGTGAAGAAAGCGGCGCAACTAGCGCGTAAGCGATGCGGTAAGGTTTGCCACTTCTCAAGAAATTGGGGCTGTAGCGCAGTTGGTAGCGCACCTGCATGGCATGCAGGGGGTCAGGGGTTCAAATCCCCTCAGCTCCACGTATGAATACAGATAGTACAAACGAGTCGCACGCGGCGTATGACTTCGCCTACGTGCAGGAAAAATGGCTGCCCGTTTGGGATCGAGTACAACCTTTTAAATCTGGTCGCCCCGAGGATCCTCGCCCTAAGAAATATGTCTTGGATATGTTTCCTTATCCATCGGGAGATTTACACATGGGCCATGCCGAGGCGTACGCCCTTGGCGATGTAATTGCACGCTACTGGATTCAAAAGGGCTTCAACGTTATGCACCCCATTGCTTGGGATGCTTTTGGTTTGCCTGCAGAAAACGCCGCGATCAAGCGCAATGAAGATCCCAAAATTTGGACCTATGAAAACATCGCAGTCCAAAAAGCCTCGATGCGTCGCTTTGCATGTTCATTTGATTGGGATCGCGTTTTTAACACGTGCGATCCCGAATACTATAAATGGAATCAATGGTTATTTCTTCAACTACATGAGCGCGGTTTGGCTTATCGCAAAGACTCTGCAGTTAACTGGTGTCCAGGTTGTCAAACTGTTTTAGCAAATGAGCAAGTAGTTGCTGGCTTGTGTGAACGCTGTGACACGGCTGTTACTAAGAAGAAGTTAAATCAGTGGTATTTCAAGATTACTGATTACGCCGATCGTTTATTAGATGACATGGCCGATCTTGAAGGTAAGTGGCCAGAAAAAGTTTTGATGATGCAGCGCAATTGGATTGGCCGTTCCACCGGTGCAAATGTTTCCTTCGTTATCGAAAATCGCGCTGAGCCAGTAACTGTGTATACAACACGTCCCGATACGCTTTTTGGTGCAACATTTATGGTTGTTGCCGCCGATAGCGAACTAGCAAGTGAACTCGCACTTGGTTCTGGAGTTGAAGAAGAGTTTGCGCAGTATTGTGAAAAAATTAGAGCTGACAGCGATATTGATCGCCTGGCAACTGATCGCCCAAAGACAGGCATTTTCTTAAATCGCTTTGCAATTAACCCAGTCAACGGCGCAAAGCTGCCAATCTGGGCAAGTGATTATGTTTTAGCTGACTATGGAACTGGCGCGATTATGGCGGTTCCAGCCCATGATCAACGAGACTTAGATTTTGCACGTGCAATGAAGCTGCCCGTAACGGTTGTAGTAGAGACCGGTGAAGAGGATCCCAACTCAACTGGTGTTGCCACTGTTGGTGATGGCGTATTAGTTAACTCTGGCGCTCTCAATGGCATGAATAAGGCCGATGCGATTGCTGCAATTAACAGCCAACTTGAGAAAGATGGTCTTGGAAAGTCAGCGCGTAATTATCGTCTACGCGATTGGTTAGTCTCACGTCAGCGTTATTGGGGCACACCGATTCCAATAATTCACTGTCCTGCTTGCGGAGAAGTGCCAGTACCTACAGATCAATTGCCCCTTACTTTGCCAAACGCTGAAGGTTTAGATTTAAAACCTAAAGGAACATCACCACTAGGAGCTGCAACTGATTGGGTTAACGTTAAGTGCCCTAAGTGCGGCGTTGAAGCCAAGCGCGACACCGACACCATGGATACTTTCGTTGATTCATCTTGGTATTACTTGCGTTATCCATCATCGACTAATCACAGCGAACCTTTTTCAAAAAAAGATTTACAGACCTGGTTGCCGGTTGATCAATACGTCGGCGGCGTGACACATGCAATTTTGCACCTCTTGTACAGTCGCTTCTTCACAAAAGTTCTCAACGACATGGGCATGCTCGATTTCAAAGAGCCTTTCACCCGTCTTCTTAATCAAGGCATGGTCGTTATGGATGGTTCGGCTATGTCGAAGAGTCGTGGCAATTTAGTTCGCTTATCTGATGAACTTGAACACCATGGCGTAGATGCAATTCGATTGTCGATGGTTTTTGCGGGTCCACCTGAAGATGATGTTGATTGGTCAGATGTTTCACCATCGGGTTCAGTCAAATTTCTTTCTCGTGCTTGGCGCTTATCTGGTGACGTAACAAGTGCACCAGGCGTTGATTTTTCAAAGGGTGAGCTTTCTCTTCGCAGAGTGACGCATAAAGCGTTGCACGATGCCGACTTTGCCGTTGAATCATTCAGATTCAATGTCGCTGTTGCCCGTGTGATGGAGCTCGTGAATGCAACGCGTAAGGCCATTGATTCTGGCGCAGGCCCAGCAGATCCAGCAGTGCGCGAGGCCGTTGAAGCTATCGCCATTATGTTGTCTCTGGTTGCACCTTTTACTGCCGAAGAGATGTGGGAGCGCCTGGGTCATCAACCAGCGGTGGCACTTGCAGGTTGGCCCGTCGTTGATCCCGCACTTCTCGTTGCCGATGCAGTTACTGCAGTTGTTCAAATCAATGGCAAGATTAAAGATCGCATAGATGTTTCACCAACAATCTCTGATGCCGAACTTGAGGCTAGCGCGTTAGCTTTGCCTGCCATTGTTGAGGCCCTCAGTGGAGCCACTATTAGCAAGATCATCACGCGCGCCCCTAAAATCGTCAACATCGTTATCAACAGTTAGTTCGCAATAAGTTAGTGCAGGTATCGCCCACACGCTTGAATCGGGTGCATGAATCACTTAACTCACGCTCTCGAGACTATTAGCAACTGGTGGTATGAACTCCACTATTCTCAGATTCAAAAGCGGGCACTTCTAATACTTGGTGTGCTCATCATAATTATGTCATCACTGGTTGTTCTTCGTGGAAATAGTCACGAAGTTGTTGCACCCCCCATAGTTCCAATACAAATTACGGCACCAGAAATATTTATTGATGTAACTGGCGCTGTTAATACACCCGGTGTCTACTCATTGCCCGCAAATTCGCGTGTAATTGATGCAATTAAAGCGGCGGGGGATTCGGCTCCTGGTGCCGATTTATCAACTATTAACTTAGCAAGGGTTTTATCCGACGGTGAACAAATCTACGTTGATGCAACGATCACAAATAGCGCAGGAGTTCGAGTCTCAAAGAGTACGCATAGCGCATTTGTAAATATTAATCGTGCTACTGCGGGCCAGTTCGATTCACTAGATGGAATAGGGCCGGTTATAGCTAAGCGGATAGTTGAATATCGAAAAGTAAATGGGCCATTTACTAGTATTGAAGATCTTCAAAAGGTGAGCGGAATCGGTGTAGCAAAATTCGCGCAGATCAAAAGCAAACTTCGCGTCTAAGGGATTTTCGTGCAGTTGCTATCGGTGGTGCGATTTGGCTTGGTGCGCTGCTGCAGAGTGCTATCTCGCCGTGGCGAATCAGCCTTGTTGCGCTGGCGTTAGTTCTCCTAGCGCTAATCAGTCGCAAATTTCGTTTTTCAGTGATTATTACCGCACTCTTACTGGGATCAACGGTCATGTCGCTTCGCGAGGCTTCTTTGCAGAGTTCTCAACTGGCTGCCATGGATGGACAATCAGCCGAATTAATTGCACAAGTGGTCACTGACCCTAATCAGACGACGACAGGTAACTACAGTTTTATTGCCCGTGCGATCTATGTCCACACCGGTCAACTTTCATATGGAATGCGTATACCAATTCGTGTCATCACTCCGCGTGCAACAGTTTTGAAATTACTACCGGGGCAAAGTTTTAGCGCGACTTCGCGTATTATCAAAAGTAAAGAGGGACGTGTTGCAGCACTGATACTGATAGATGGTGATGTAAAAATCCTAACTGAAGCCTCTCGATGGGCTAAGTCACTGGCAGCGATTAGATATGGGCTGCGTAACTTATCTGGTGATGGCGATGCAGGTGCATTGATTCCAGGAATGGTGCTGGGGGATACGGCCAAACAAAGTGCAGAGTTTAAGACGGCTATGAAGCGTTCAGGCTTGATGCATTTGGTTGCAGTTAGCGGAGCGAATTTTGCAATCGTCTCGAGCTTCGTCTTGTGGTGTATGCAGTTCATCTTTAGGCGTATGAAACTCCGCTTAAGTGCAACGGCAATCGCCTTACTTTGTTTTATCGCACTTGTGCGACCATCGCCTTCAGTTTTGCGCGCAGCTGCCATGGCGGCGGTACTTCTGATTGCTCAAGGAACTAATCGTGGTCGTGACTCACTTCCGGCATTAGGTTTTGCGATGGGGGCTGTAGTCGTGGGAGATCCATGGCAGGCACGTGATGCTGGTTTTGCTCTCTCAGTTATGGCCACTGCCGGATTACTTCTATTTTCGCCCGTAATAGTTGAAAAACTCTCACGCTTTATGCCAGAAAAACTCGCGCAGGCGTTAGCACCGCCTACGGCGGCAATAGTTTTCTGCTCACCGGTTCTGGTCTCACTTTCTGGTTACTTATCACCGATAAGTATCATCGCTAACTTATTAGCGGCCCCTGCCGTTGGTCCAATAACGATCCTGGGATTTATCGCTGCGCTGTTATCACCCATTGCACCAGCGCTGAGTTCGATAATCATTTGGTGTATCAGATTTCCCGCCGGATTTATTGCGGCTGTCGCCAGAGGGTCAGCTCAGTTTCCAGTATTAACTTTGCGCACAGGCAGTATTGGTTTTCTTATAGTCGCACTATTTACTTTGACTTTGTGGCTATTTAAGAAGTACATGAAGGCAATTTCAATCTGTACTTTAGTTTTGATTGTGGCACTTACGTGGATGCAACGTTGGCCAGCAGGGGATTGGCAAGTAGCAAACTGCGATATTGGGCAGGGTGATTCAATGGTTCTGAATTTAGGCAATCATCGCGCTATTCTGATCGACACTGGCCCAGATCCAGTTTTAGAAGATCGCTGCTTAAAGGCTTTGGGAATAGATGAGATATCTCTTCTAATTCTTTCGCACTTTCATGCCGATCACGTTGGGGGTATTAGTGGCGCACTCAAAAATCGCACCGTATCAACTGTATGGATCAGCAGTAATGCTGAACCGATATTAGAGAGTGCGCATGTTTTTTCATTACTCAAGAGTGCACATATTTTTCTGCCTCAACGTGGATTCGTTGCCCAAGTTGGGCAGTACACAATGAGAGTTTTATGGCCAGCCAGCGGGACGCATACTTTTGCTTCAATGCCAGGTGAGGGCTCTGCAATTAATAATTCAAGTATTGCTGTGCTGATTGCATCTAGTGAGCTAACGCTCTTTGCTGCAGGAGATCTTGAGCCACCAGCTCAGCACGAACTCATCGGGGATATAATACCTGTAGATATTTATAAGGTCTGCCATCATGGCTCTAGATATCAAGACAGTGAACTCATGCGCGCTTTGCACCCACAAATCGCAGTTATCAGCGTGGGAGCTAAGAATATGTACGGCCACCCCGCAACCCAGACAATCGATGCGCTGGCTAGACTTGGAGCACGCATTGTTCGAACCGACATCAGTGGCTCCATCAGTATTATTGCCAAGGAACACCGTTTAAAAATCCGAACAAGCAAAAGCCGATTTAATCTCTTTCGATTGGGGTAGCGACATGAACGCCTTCTACCTAATCCTTGGCTCTGAAGGTGCGCTCTCTGATCGGGCAGTTACTAAGTTAACTGCCCAGCTAAAAGAGAGTAACTGCGAAATAACAAATCTATTTGCTGGTGAAACTATTGTTGGAGACATTGCCGATGCATTAGCACCGTCGCTATTTTCTGAAAAGCGAGCCCTGATTCTGCGAGACTTGCAGGACCTGCCTGAAGATAATCGCGAAGAAATTATTCGTTACTTAGCTGCACCTGATGAAAGCATGACAGTTATTTTTCTTCACAAAGGTGGCGTTAAAGGCAAAGCTTTATTAGATGCCATCAAGAAAGTTAAGCCAGAAATTATTAGCTGTGAGCCTTTAAAGAAAGAGACGGAAAAAGAAGATTTCGTTAAGTCATTATTTCTAGATACTGGTCGCAAAGCATCACCCGGTGCTATTAGCGCACTCGTTGCAGCGCTCGGCAGCGATATGCGCGAACTGCAGAGTTCTATTTCCCAGATTTGCGCCGATGCTCCAGCCGGAGTTATCGATGAAGTTATGGTCGATAAGTTTCATCAAGGTCGAATTGAAACAACTGGTTTTGATGTTGCCGATGCCGTTATCGAAGGCAATGTCTCTGGTGCATTGATTGCACTTCGAAGTGCACTTGAAACCGGAACGGATCCCGTCATGATTACTAGCGCTATCGCATCGGCACTGCGTTCATTGGCCAAAGTTTCAGGTGTTAATCGAGGCACTAAGTCCTTTGAGTTAGCTGGCCAATTAGGTATGGCGCCATGGCAGATAGATAAGGCCAGACGACAGTTACATCGTTGGTCCCCAGGGGCGATCGCTGATGCGGTTGGGGTCATTGCCACCGCCGATGCCCAGGTTAAGGGAGCTGCAAGTGACCCTATCTACGCCCTTGAAAAGGCAGTGGTCCGTATCGCTACTTCACATGCCGCGCTCTAGGTGAGTCCTATTGCGCCATGGTCTGTAGGCATCTTAGAGTTTGGATATGAAGGGCATTCAGAAAGCCCTTGTAGCACTCTTGATCTTTTCGCTGGCTACCCCACCACAATTAGCCTTCGCCGCAGTCAAGGCAGGTTCAACATGCACAAAGTTAAACTCCACAACAACGGTCGGGGGATATAAATTCACGTGCATAAAGAGTGGTAAAAAACTTGTGTGGAGCAAAGGTGTCAAGGTAGTAGTAGCTAAGCCAACACCAACACCAACACCAACACCAACACCAACACCCACACCAACGAAGCTTGAGCCAAGCCCTTCAGGCTTTGAATGGCCCAGTATTGATGCAAAATACATTACATCTGTTCCTATTGACTTAGCTCAGATCAATAGTATTTCAAAGTATGCAAGTTGTTCTGGCCACAACCGCGACGGTTATACATTTGAGCAAGCATTAGTGAGAAATCTTTCACTTAAGCATTACTGGTATCCAATATCACCACTTCAAGGAACCACGGATAAAGTGAAAGTATTTGCACCTTTTGATGGAACGGTTGCAACAATTTCATTAGAGGCAAATAAAGGTGGATTAGGCAGAGTAAAGGGTGGGAATGGTTTAGGCTTCTCCACTTCAATCGATAAAAATGTTATCTTTGAGTTTGGACATATCTACTTTGTAAAACAGTTTGCGATTGGTGATTCAGTAAGATCTGGTGAATTACTTGGGTATGCGGCATTAGGTGATGTAGGTTTTGATTTTGATATTGATTTACTTGCACGATCTCGTTCTAAAGATGGGCAGGACATATTAGGTAGCATTTTTGATCACTTATCACCACAAGTAGAGGCAGCTTTCGTATCCTTTGGTATCAAGGTAGGCGACATGAAGATCTCACTCAGTGATCGAGCTGCCCACCCTTGCGATTTCAACTCGCCCAATGGTCGGACTGCAAGTGACTGGGTCGCTCTCAAGGGTCAAACTCTTCAAAGCCAGCCACAACCAAACCAACCACAACCAACGCCGACACCAAACCAACCACAACCAACGCCGACACCAAACCAACCACAACCAACGCCGACACCAAACCAACCACAACCAGCACAAACTCCTGGTGCAGATCGGCCTGTACTACATGGCGCATGCTCAGTGATGGGCAACGGTGGAGGTACCGTCCTTGGTGAAGATGTGTCATGCACAAAGATGCCAAATGGTGATTTGCAGTGGGAGTTACGAAATCAGACACCAACACCAGGGATAACCCCAACGCCTAGTCCGCAACCAACACCCACACCAGAACCAGATGGATATATTCCACCAACAGAGGTCTCATCAACTTATGCAGTACTTCCAGATACTTCGAATACGCGAGTCACCGCATCTTTAACTCCAAGTGGTTATCTAGCGGCTTTTGGATTTGCGTCAACATTAGGTTCAACTATTTTTGATCACCCAAGTGGTTTGGCATCAAACGGAGTTAATTTATTATTGGCCGATAGGGGAAATAACCGGATTTTAGTTTGGAACACGGCTCCCACATCTTCTTCAACTGCGCCAGATTTCGTGTTGTGTCAAACTTCAACAACAGCGACTGGAAGTGGTGCTGGCCTAAATCAGTGCAACTGGCCGAGTGATGCGATTATTACAAGTACTGGCAAATTACTTGTTGCCGACACTGATAACAATCGCATCCTCATATGGAACACGATGCCAACCACTACTGGACAGAGTGCAAGTTATGCGATTGACCTGGGCACCGACGCATGGCCATGGGGTGTCTGGTCTAATGGTACAAAAGTAATCGCATCCGTAACAGGGAAATCTCAGTTACGAATATGGAATACTTTTCCTACTACAGGAAGTGAAGCTGCAGATATAACAATTACTGGGAATACAACAAATTGTCTCGGTACACCCCGTGGCGTGACAAGCAATGGGACAGCAATCATTGTGGGCGACCACAATGGTAAGTGCGCAAGGGAACATGCGGCACATGTTTTTGCGACTTGGCCAACATCATCAAGTGCAGCAATTTCATATGACATCCTGCCAATCGACCCCAACGGTGCATGGCCTTTTGGATCATTTGATTCATCAACAGACAAGCTGTATCTGCTTTCGACTACACTTGACGAATATCCCGGATTACCAGCATCACTACCCACTGGCACCAGACTTGCAAAAGGCACACCCTTTGAGGGTGGCGACGGCGGAGATGTAGAGATTGTTAATGGATATACCTATGTTTCTGAGTACAACGGTAACCGCATAGCAGTCTTTAAAGGAATTCCTGGCGCAAGCGCGGCGGCAAACTTCTATCTAAGTTCGGCTGGTCCAAGTGGTCCATCGAAAAGTGGCAATGGTGATTACGTTGGACAGGTCGTCGAAAATACATTGCAGACGAATTTCCTGATTACAAACCCACAGGTTGCAACACTTGGCGGCGCTATGGCGATTAGTAGCGATTTTGATCGCAAGATTTATGTGTGGAAATCGATACCTGCAACTGATGGCGCTAAACCCGACTTAGTGTGGACTACCCAAAACCAGCGGGCTACAAATCCTTTACTGGCGATGGATTTCCAAGCCGATTCTTCGGCTGCAACAGTTGCAGCTGATGGCAAGCCGCTTTATGCAGCGGCAGGAGAAAAGACATTTGTTGTCTGGCGTGGAATTCCTACCAAAATAACAGATCTTCCAGTGCTAAATATCTCTAACTCAATCGGTAATGTTACTTTTGGCGGAGGGCTGCGCGTGGCCGCCGACAACAAGTACTTCTATATTTTAGATACTGATGCGAAAAAAATATACGTATGGTCTGGAATCCCATCTGATAAAAATGATAGCCCTGATTTTTCAATTAGCGCGACGTTAAATCGAATTAGATCTGATGGCACCTGGCTAATTGGAACAAGCCTAGAGAGCAATCCACATATCTTGGCTTGGGCTGTTTCAACGCTAAGCCAGAACGCGGCAGTGAGCGGCACAGTCAGTGGAGTGGCGATGAATTTACCGGGCGACGCGCTGGTATCTAACAACGCTCTCTTTGTAGCTGACACGTCATTTAATCGAATTCTTGTTTGGAATAGTGTGACCGCTGCTCTGGCCGGCGGGCTGCCCGATGCTTATCTTGGTGCGGCATCGTCTACCGACACGCGTCCAACGCATTCAGCCACCGAAGTTCGATACCCCTGTTCACTGTGGGTGGCAAACGGATATCTCTGGGTCGGTGAACGTAAGTTTGGGCACCGCGTTGTACGTTTTGCGCTAACGCCATAGGAGAGGGCGGCAATTGAGCTCACCCGAACCTGCCAAAGCGGCGACGGGAGCCGGATCAGCGGGCCCGAGAATTTGACCATAAGGGGCGCCAATCCGTACTCTTATCCTCTGCCCGCCGGCCATTTGAGCGGGCTTAATTGAACTGGAGTAACACGTGTACGCAATCGTTAAAGCTGGCGGCCGCCAGGAAAAAGTCGCAGTTGGCGACACAGTCACCGTCGATCGCATCGACGCAGCTGTTGGTGCAACTGTTTCATTTCCTGCCCTGCTCGTCGTAGATGGCGCAACTGTTACTACTGACGCTGCAGCCCTTTCCGCAGTAAAGGTAACTGGTGAAGTTCTTGAAGAGACCAAGGGTCCAAAGATCGACATCTTGCGTTACAAGAACAAGACAGGTCACCGTCGTCGCCAGGGCTTTCGTGCAAAGCTCACACGCGTAAAAATTACCGCCATCAACGGCGCGAAGTAAGGGAGAGAGCGTAAATGGCAAGTAAGAAGGGTGTCTCCTCGACACGTAACGGTCGCGATTCAAATCCTCAGTACCTTGGCATCAAGCGCTTCGGCGGCCAAGAAGTTAACGCCGGCGAGATCTTGGTCCGTCAGCGCGGAACACATTTTCACCCAGGTAAGAACGTTGGACGCGGTAAGGATGACACGCTGTTTGCATTAGCTGCAGGTGCTGTTGAGTTCGGTCGCGCTCGCGGACGTCGTGTAGTGAATGTGGTTCCGGCCGCTTAATTTAGGTTTCTCATACAAGAGCGAGCCGCGAATCGTGGCTCGCTTTTTTATTTAGGGAAGGGAGTTAGGTACATGACAACTTTCGTTGATCGTGTAACTCTCTATGCCACCGCTGGGAAAGGTGGCGACGGTTGCGTCTCTGTTAAGCGCGAAAAATTTAAGCCATTGGGTGGTCCAGATGGCGGCAATGGTGGACGCGGCGGAGATGTCATTCTTATCGTAGATCCATCGGTTACAACTCTTCTTGATTTTCACCATTCACCACACCGTAAAGCAACATCTGGTCATCAAGGTTATGGCGATCGCAAAGATGGATATCAGGGTGATGATTTAATTCTCGGCGTACCAAATGGAACCGTAGTTTTAGATAGCAACGGTGAACAAATTGCAGATCTAATTGGTAATGGAACAATCTTTGTTGCAGCTCAAGGTGGACACGGTGGTCTTGGAAACCTTGCACTTGCATCATCAAAGCGTCGCGCACCAGGCTTTGCATTACTGGGTGAACCAGGTGAAGAGCGAACACTTTTACTAGAACTTAAATCTGTTGCCGATATAGCTTTAGTTGGTTATCCAAGTGCAGGTAAATCTTCACTAATTGCAGCTATTTCTGCCGCTCGACCAAAGATTGCTGATTATCCATTTACAACGCTGGTTCCAAACTTAGGCGTTGTTCAAGCCGGTGAAACTCGCTTTACCGTGGCCGATGTTCCAGGTTTAATTCCAGGAGCTAGCCAAGGAAAAGGTTTAGGTCTTGAGTTTTTACGCCATGTTGAGCGATGTGTTGCGCTGGTGCACGTATTAGATTGTGGAACGTTAGAGACCGATCGAAATCCAGTTCACGATCTTGAGACGATTGAGAATGAGTTAGCGCTCTATGGTGGACTAGAAGATCGTGTGCGAATCATCGCGCTCAATAAAATCGATCTACCTGATGGACATGCAATGGCCGATATGGTCGCCGATGAGCTCCGCGAAAAAGGCTATGAGGTCTATCCAGTATCTGCTGCATCGCGTGCAGGTCTACAAAGCTCACCTATGCAATGGCACGTTTGATTCAAAAAGATCGTGCAGCTGCGGTAGTAGAGGAGCGCACACGAATCGTGTTGCGTCCAGTTGCCGTCGATGATTCGGGCTTTGCGGTTAAAGCCAATGCCGATGGTTCATTTACTGTGCGCGGCAAGAAAGTTGAGCGCTGGGTTCGTCAAACAAACTTTAAGAACGCTGAAGCTATTGGTTACTTAGCCGATCGCTTAGCTCAATTAGGCGTAGAAAAAGATCTCTTTAAGAAGGGCGCAGTTGCTGGTAGTGAGGTTCGTATTGGAGATGGCGCAACTGAAGTTGTCTTTGACTGGGAGCCAACGATTGAGGCTGGGGCTGAGCAGTTAGCGGGCCACTTACATCGCCGCGGTGAGGATTCACGTCTTGAATCTACGTGGCAGCAGACCGAGCGCGTTGAAGATATTTTGAGCGATGATGAAATCGCCAAACAGTGGGAGTACAACGTAATTGACCCCCACACACCTAAACTTGTAGAAGTAAGCGACGAGGATGGAGATGCCAAGTGAGCCGAGCGCAGATCACCTCTGCCAAACGCATCGTCATCAAAATTGGCTCTTCATCTCTCACCGGTAGTGCTGGTTCGCAGTTAGATGAAGGCGCAGTTGAAAAGTTGACTGGTGTTGTAGCCGCATGTAGAGCGCGTGGCTGCGAAGTCGTTGTCGTTTCATCGGGTGCCATTGCTGCAGGGCTTGCTCCACTTGGCTTAAAAACTCGTCCAAAGGATTTAGCTACTCAGCAAGCCGCTGCATCGGTTGGGCAAGGTTTGTTGATCGCTCAATACACACAGTGCTTTGCTAAGCATTCAATCACTGCCTCACAGGTTTTACTAACAACTGAAGATGTTGTGCGACGTTCGCACTATCAAAATGCACAGCGCACGCTCTATCGTTTACTGCAACTTGGTGTTGTACCAGTTATTAATGAAAACGACACCGTAGGTACACAAGAGATTCGTTTCGGCGATAACGATCGTTTAGCTGCACTTGTTGCGCTTCTCGTTAGTGCAGATCTTTTAGTATTGGTTTCAGATATCGATGCTTTATACGACGCGCCGCCTTCACAAACTGGCGCAAAGGCAATTCATGAGGTTGCAACGATTGCCGATATTGAATCCGTTGTTCTAGGTGGCGTGGGTAGTGCAGGTGTTGGAAGTGGTGGAATGGTGACAAAAGTGGAAGCGGCGCGAATTGCAACTAACGCAGGAATTCCCATGTTGCTCACATCATTGGCCGATGTTGATCAAAGCATGAACGGTATTCAACTAGGAACTTATTTCCATGCCCAACCTAGCAAAACAACGTCGCGACTCTTGTGGCTTGCTCATGCAACGACAACACATGGCACATTAGTTTTAGATGCTGGCGCAGTAAAAGCGATTTTAGAGCGCGGTGTTTCACTACTTCCGGCAGGTGTGACTGCAGTGACTGGAAGTTTTATTGCAGGAGATGCCGTAGAGCTAGTTGGTCCAGATGGCACAGTTATTGCACGTGGTTTAGTCGCATTTGATAGCGAAGATCTGCCACAAATGCTTGGGCGATCAACCAAAGAGTTAGCACAGGCATTGGGAGCAGAGTATGAACGCGAGCTAGTGCATCGCGATGATTTAGTTCTTCTCTGAGATCTGCCGCAAAACAGCGGCTACCTTAGAACTCATTCCATCTGCACTAGTAGGCATATCACTCAGTTTTACAATGATGGTGTCGTGCAAGGCATCTTGATAAATATATTGGCCATGCAGGCCAAGCATTAAGTTGATTCCTGCGTATGGATGCCACATCTGAGCTCCATAACCCCATCCATAATCCAAAGTGACTGCAGGGGTAGAGAGTCTGGCCTTCCAGGAAGTACTGGCGATCGAAGGTATTCCAGACATGAGAGCTAAACCAACTCGTGCATAATCTCGGGCAGTTGCATTGAAACAGCAGAACGCCTTTTCATGTCCGCCGACTTTATCGACGTTCCACGTTGCATCGTAATCTGCTCCTACTTTTTTCCAGATACGTTCGCTAAATGCATCGGCTAAGCCTTGACCGGTAATCTTTTGAACAATGAGTCCGAGCATCTGCGTGTTAACGCTTCGATACTCGGGAAAAGTTCCTGGCTCTTCAGTCATTTTGCGATTGTGCAGTAAGAACCAATCAATATCAGTTGATGCATACATCTGCGCAATGGCTACACCCCAACCACTTGGTCCCGTAGGGTAATTATCTGAAACTCCTATGCCAGAGTTCATATCGAGTAAGTCTTTTATCGTGACCTTGTCGAAGGATGTATCGGCTTTAAACTGAGGCAAAATACTGACAAAGGTATCGCTCTCTTTAATTTTTCCTTCATCAATTAACTGCCCAATGACAAGGGATGTCATAGTTTTAGCTACAGAATAGGAAGGTAGAACCGTTGAAACAGTCTTGCCATTCCAATACCTCTCGTATGTAATCTTTCCCCCACGAATGACTAGAAAAGCATTTGTATTGGTGTCATTAAGAAAGTTTTCAAAATCCTGTGTCTTGCCATTCCAAGTCACTTGATCAATCTCTTCAGAGATACCTTGCTGCCATGGTGTTCCCGGTGTTGAGGAGATGATGTGCGCTGGCATTAGATCAGGCGTCTTTGACGCTGGTGCTAGACCTAACTTAATAGATGCTATTGGTTCGGGATATCTAATGGCCTTAGTTAAACCAAACAGGCCTAGATAGAGCACGAATACAACTATAAGAATCTTGCGAATTAATGTGAGCACGTGGCAAGCCTAACTCCCGATAGGCTTACGGGCATGGATGCCGCGGCAGTAGTTTCACAGCTTGCCGATGTTGCGCGCACTGCAGCACGAACTTTGAGTGTTGCCTCAAGTGCCCAGCGTAAAGAGGCCTTGTTAGCCATCGCCGATGCCATAGAGGCAAGAAGCGCTGAAATCCTTAGTGCTAATGAAAAAGACATGGAACGCGGCCGAGCCGATGGTCTTAATGAATCTCTACTTGATCGCTTGTCTTTAACTGCTGCGCGAATAAAGGCAATTGCCGATGGTGCGCGCCAGGTCGCCGCCCTTGAGGATCCACTGGGCAAGGTTTTGCGCCAATCTGTTTTACCTAATGGCATCGAACTCAAACAAGTCAGCGTTCCATTTGGAGTCATTGGAATGGTTTATGAGGCCAGGCCTAATGTGACTGTAGATGCTGCCGTGATTTTATTAATGTCAGGCAACTCCGCCTTACTGCGCGGATCATCGAGTGCGGCACAAAGTAATCAGATCCTTGTAACCGTTATGCGTGATGCTCTTGCGACAACAGTTATCTCACCTGATGTAATCCAGTTAGTTCCATCAGATAGTCGCGAAAGTGTTAAAGCACTTTTACATGCCCGTGGCAAAGTAGATTTAGTAATTCCACGGGGAAGTGCATCGCTGATTCGTATGGTTGTCGATGAGTCAACTGTGCCCACAATTGAGACCGGCGCTGGGGTATGCCATGTATTTATCGATGAGTTTGCCGACTTAGAAAAAGCTTTGCCAATTATTATTAACTCTAAAACGCAACGCCCTAGTGTGTGTAATGCCGCTGAAACTCTTTTAGTTCATAAGAATATTGCTACACATTTTGTACCGATTGCATTGAAGGCGCTTCATGATGCTGGTGTAGTTCTGCACTGTGATAGCGCCAGTCTTGCTTTGGCCAGTCAGATTCCCGCCAGTCTTGCTGGTGATGAGAACTGGTCTACTGAGTATGGAACTCTGGAGATGAATATCGCCATAGTTGACTCAGTTGATGCTGCAAGTGAACATATTGCTAAATACGGCACGCAGCACACCGAAGCTATAGTCACTGATAATCAGGCTAATGCCGATCACTTTATTGCCTTGAGTGATTGCGCTGCTGTCATGGTTAATACATCGACGAGATTTACCGATGGCGAACAGATGGGCTTTGGCGCTGAAATTGGGATTTCTAATCAGAAATTGCATGCCCGAGGACCAATGGGCCTTGAAGCTATGACTACAACGACTTGGATCGTTACTGGAAATGGCCAGATTCGCAGTTAGCGCGCGAATTAATTAGAATCTCACCCATGACCAGCCTTTCCCGCGATGATGTCGCAAATCTTGCACGACTTGCACGCATCGAAATGAGCGATGAAGAGCTAGTAAATCTCTCCAAAGAATTTACCGTCATCCTTGATGCCGTTGCGCGAGTTCAAGAAGTTGCGGGTGCCGATGTTCAGCCGACATCACACCCTCTGCCTTTGCGCAATGTTTTTCGTCCCGATGTAGTTGTTGCCTCGTTAACTCCCGAAGAAGCATTATCTGGTGCACCGGCACAAGAGGAGTCACGTTTTAGAGTGCCACAGATTTTGGGTGAAGAATGATTCGCAACTCTGCAGCAGAGATGGCGGCCAAACTCAACGCCGGAGATATTACTTCTGTTGAATTAACGCAACTACATCTTGATCGCATCGCATCGGTAGATACCGATGTACATGCTTTTCTCTATGTAAATAATGAAGGTGCTTTGGCTCAAGCTGCAGAAGTAGATGCTAAGCGCGCGGCTGGAGAAAAACTATCGCCTCTTGCCGGAGTTCCACTTGCATTAAAAGATGTCATGACACAAAAAGGTGTTCCAACCACATGTGGATCAAAGATTCTTGAAGGTTGGCGCCCACCATATGACTCAACGGTTGTAACAAATCTAAAGAAAAATGGAATTGTTATTTTAGGTAAGACGAATATGGATGAGTTTGCAATGGGCTCATCTACTGAGAACTCTGCCTACGGACCAACGCATAATCCTTGGGATTTATCACGAATTCCCGGAGGTTCAGGCGGTGGATCATCTGCTGCACTAGCGGCTTTTGAAGCACCTCTTGCTATCGGTACCGATACTGGTGGTTCAATTCGCCAGCCCGCTGCAGTAACTGGAACCGTTGGAGTCAAACCCACCTATGGTGGCGTATCGCGCTTTGGCTTAGTCGCATTTTCTTCTTCGCTTGATCAAGCAGGTCCATGTGCACGCACAGTGTTAGATGCAGCGTTACTGCATGAAGCGATTGCTGGACATGATCCAAAGGATTCAACAAGCATCAATGCCCCAGTGCCGCAAGTAGTTGCTGCCGCTAAGAGCGGTGACGTTAAGGGAATGAAGATTGGTGTTGTTAAAGAGCTCAATGGAGAGGGCTATCAAAGTGGAGTTCGTTCACGCTTTGAAGAGTCTCTAGAACTTCTTGCCGCTGCGGGAGCAGAAATAGTTGAAGTATCTGCGCCAAACTTTGAGTACGCACTTGCTGCATATTATTTAATTGCGCCATCTGAGTGTTCTTCAAATTTAGCGCGCTTTGATGCGATGCGTTATGGCCTGCGCGTTGGCGATGTCGATGGAGCTTCCGCTGAATCGGTTATGAATCTAACGCGTGAAGTTGGCTTTGGGCGCGAAGTAAAGCGTCGAATTATTCTTGGAACATATGCGCTCTCATCTGGATATTACGATGCCTATTATGGAAGTGCGCAAAAGGTCCGCACATTAATTACACAAGACTTCAATAACGCTTTCGAAAAATGCGATGTAATGGTCTCACCAACGTGTCCAACAACAGCCTTTAAAATCGGTGAAAAATCAAACGATCCCATCGCCATGTACTTAAATGACATTGCGACCATTCCAGTCAATATGGCTGGTATCGGTGGAATGTCACTACCTGCAGGGTTGGCACCTGAAGATGGCTTGCCAGTTGGTTTCCAGATCATGGCACCTGCGATGCAGGATGATCGCATGTATTTAGTGGGTGCAGCACTTGAAGCGGCGTTATTGAGTAAATGGGGCGCACCTCTGCTGTCAAAGATTCCAGCATTGGCAGGTGCATAAATGGCGCTTACATACGATGAGGTAATGGCTAAGTACGAACCAGTACTAGGCCTAGAAGTCCACGTTGAGCTAAACACTAATTCAAAAATGTTTTGCGGATGCAGCACCATATTTGGCGCAGAACCAAATACACAGACCTGCCCAGTCTGCTTAGCACTTCCTGGAGCTTTACCAACGGTCAATGAAGTTGCAATTGAATCAACGATTAAAATTGGTTTAGCGCTTAACTGTTCAATCGCACCCTTTAGTCGCTTTGCACGCAAAAACTATTTCTATCCCGATATGCCTAAGAACTTCCAGATTTCACAGTACGACGAACCTATCTGCGTTAATGGATACGTAGATGTCGAGATCGAAACCGATGAGGGTCCCAAGGTCTTCCGAATCGAAATAGAGCGCGTACATATGGAGGAAGACACTGGAAAGTCACTTCACGTAGGTGGTGCAACCGGTCGTATTCATGGTGCTGAATACTCACTTCTAGATTACAACCGAGCCGGAATTCCTTTAGTCGAGATCGTGACCAAGATTGTTCCTGGCACAGGTAAGTACGCACCAGAAGTTGCCAAAGCATATGTTGCAGAATTGCGCGACATATTGCGTTCCCTAGGTGTTAGCGATGTAAAGATGGAGCAGGGCTCACTTCGTTGCGATGCTAACGTCTCATTGCGTCTTATTGGTGTCGAAACTTTAGGTACTCGAAGTGAAACTAAAAATGTGAACTCACTTCGCTCAGTTGAACGCGCGATTCGTGGAGAAATGATTCGCCATGCAGAGTTGCTTAACAAGGGTGAGCGCGTAGTTCAAGAGACACGACACTTTCAAGAAGATACTGGCCTTACTCGCTCTGGTCGCTCAAAAGAGCAGGCCGAGGATTATCGCTACTTTCCAGAACCAGATTTAGTTCCCGTTGCACCAGATGCTGCATGGATTGAAACTTTGCGAGCAGCTTTGCCAGAGCGACCATCGATTCACCGTAAACGTTTGCAAGAAGCATGGGCTGTTCCAGAGAAAGAGATGGCGGCAATGATTAACGCCGACGTATTAAATATTGTTGAAGCCACAGTTACCTTAGGCGCAGATCCAGTAAAGGCGCGCAGTTGGTGGTTAGGTGAAATCTCACGTATTGCTAATGATAAAGATGTTGCAATTGCAAACCTGCCAATTACTCCATCAGATGTTGCCGAGATCGTTGCTTTGGTGAGTGCGGGGGAGTTAACCGACAAACTGGCACGCCAGGTTATCGAAGGCGTCATTGCCGGTGAGGGTAAGCCAGCGGCAGTAATTGCTGCCCGTGGAATTAAAGTTGTTAACGATGATGGTGCACTTATGGCAGCGATTGAAAAAGTCTGCGCCGAACAGCCAGAGACTGCCGAGAAAATCCGTAATGGTCACTTACCTGCAGCGGGTGCATTAATCGGTGCAGTCATGAAAGAGACAAAGGGCCAAGCAGACGCTGCCCGAGTTCGAACACTTCTTTTATCTCACTTAGGCCAAGGCGAGTAGTTAGACTAGTAACTATGTCGACGATGAAACCTCGCTCTGGATTAGTCACTGATGGAATGGAGCGTGCACCCGCACGCGGCATGTTGCGTGCAGTTGGAATGGGTGACGAGGATTGGGTTAAGCCTCAAATTGGAATCGCATCATCATGGAATGAAATCACACCGTGTAACTTATCTCTGGATCGTTTAGCTAAAGCATCTAAACAAGGCGTGATTGATGCCGGCGGTTTTCCCATGCAGTTCGGCACGATTTCAGTCTCTGATGGAATCTCAATGGGCCACGAAGGTATGCACTTCTCGCTCGTTTCACGCGAAGTAATCGCCGATTCTGTTGAAACTGTTATGCAAGCTGAGCGCTTCGACGGAATGGTTACTTTTGCCGGTTGTGATAAATCACTTCCTGGGATGATGATGGCTGCAGCTCGAATCGATGTTGCAAGCGTCTTTGTTTATGCCGGTTCTACTTTACCGGGACAAGTGGATGGAAAAGATGTAACGATTATCGATGCCTTTGAAGCCGTCGGTGCATGTGCACGAGGATTAATTACTCAGGATCGTGTTGATCAAATCGAACGCGCAATCTGTCCCGGAGAAGGTGCTTGTGGTGGCATGTATACCGCTAACACCATGGCAAGTATTGGAGAAGCGATTGGTTTGTCTCTCCCTGGATCTGCTGCACCACCAGCTGTTGACCGCCGACGAGATGCATTCGCAATTAAATCCGGCGCCGCTGTCGTAGAACTGATTCGTGCAGGTATCACAACGCGCGATATTTTGACGAAGCAGGCTTTTGAAAATGCAATTACGATTTTGATGGCTCTTGGTGGTTCTACTAATGCAGTTCTGCACTTACTTGCAATTGCACATGAAGCCGATGTTGATTTAACGCTCAATGACTTTCACCGTATTGGCTCCAAAGTTCCATTGTTGGGTGATTTAAAACCTTTCGGGCGCTTTGTTATGAGCGATATGGATAAGGTTGGCGGGGTACCAGTAATTCTTAAGGCCCTCCTAGATGCAAAAATGTTGCACGGTGACGTATTAACTGTCACTGGAAAGACGATGGCTGAAAATTTAGCTGAAATTAATCCACCGGATCCCGATGGTGAAATTCTGCGCGCATCATCGAAGCCTTTATCTACCGATATTGGAATCACAATTCTTGGTGGTTCACTTGCCCCAGAAGGCGCTGTTTGTAAAACCGCTGGAATAGGTATCGAATTATTTGAAGGACCCGCACGTGTATTTGAACGCGAACAAGCCGCCATGGATGCACTCGAGAATGGAACAATCCAAGCTGGCGATGTTGTTGTGATTCGCTATGAAGGTCCGAAGGGTGGACCAGGTATGCGTGAAATGTTAATGATTACTGGCGCGATCAAAGGCGCTGGACTTGGTAAATCAACGTTGCTGTTAACCGATGGACGTTTCTCTGGAGGTTCAACTGGACTGTGTGTTGGTCACGTTGCTCCAGAGGCCGTAGATGGGGGACCAATCGCATTTGTCAAAGATGGCGATATTGTGCGAATCGATATCACTAATCGGAGCATGGATCTGCTGGTTGATGCCCACGAATTAGAGGCCCGCAAAGTTGGCTGGAAGCCGCTGCCTCATAAGTACACCCGAGGCGTGCTGCATAAATACTCTCAGTTGGTCGGCTCGGCATCTAAAGGCGCAGTCTGCGACTAAGTGTTCAAATTGTGAGATACGCATCTCACGTCTTGACTCAATCCATAAGCTGTTGGAGAATATAGCCATGTCAAAAGCATTAGTAGTGGTGGTGATTTAATAGCGCGTGATCTAGCAATTCGATCGCGCGCTGCCCTCAGTTAATCTGAGGGTTTTTTCGTTTAATCACACCGCACCGAGCACGGAAGGAGATGGAATATGAGTCAGATGAATGGAGCTAGTTCACTCGTCGCATCGTTAGAGGCCGCAGGCGTCGATGTGATGTTTGGAATTCCAGGCGGTGCAATTTTGCCGGCTTATGATCCAATCTTCTCAAGCTCAATCCGTCACATTCTTGTGCGCCACGAACAAGGTGCAGGTCATGCAGCAACTGGGTATGCCCAAGTCACCGGTCGAGTGGGCGTTTGTATCGCCACTTCAGGTCCAGGTGCAACAAACTTAGTTACGCCTTTAGCTGATGCTGCAATGGATTCAGTTCCAGTTGTTGCAATTACTGGTCAAGTTCCATCAGTTGCAATTGGTACTGATGCATTTCAAGAGGCCGATATCCGCGGAATTACTATGCCATTTGCAAAACATAATTATTTAATAACCGATCCGGCCGATATTCCACGCGCAATTGCTGAGGCATTTCACATTGCAAGTACCGGTCGACCTGGTCCAGTACTTGTTGATATTGCTAAAGATGCTCTGCAAAAAATGACCGAGTTCGCATATCCAACATCGGTGTCATTAAAGGGCTATAAGCCCAAACTTGCTCCGGATGCACAATCGATTACCGATGCCGCAGATTTAATTACACAGTCCAGCAAGCCTGTTTTTTATGTTGGTGGTGGAGTAATTAAAGCTGATGCTTCACGCGAACTAATGGAGTTAGCGCAACTACTTGGTGCTCCAGTTGTTACAACACTGATGGCACGTGGAGCTTTCCCTGATAGCCATCCACTCAATCTTGGCATGCCTGGGATGCACGGTACGGTTGCAGCTGTAACGGCCCTACAAAAAGCAGATCTACTTATTACATTAGGTGCGCGCTTTGATGATCGAGTAACTGGCAAGCTCTCAACCTTTGCCGTAAACGCCAAAGTTATTCACGCCGATGTAGATCCAGCTGAAATCGGTAAGAATCGCTTCGCCGATGTCGCAGTTCTTGGAGATCTCAAGCATTCAATCGCAGCGTTGATTCCCGCGCTTAAATTTGCCCTAGCTAAGAATCGCCCAGATTTAACGGCATGGCTTCGTCAGGTGAACTCTTTGAAGGCGACTTATCCATTGGGTTATGCCATGCCAACAGATGGTTCACTTGCGCCCCAATACGTTATTGAACGTTTAGGAAAAATCTCTGGCCCGGAAACTATTTTTGCAGCTGGCGTTGGACAACATCAGATGTGGGCCTCGCAGTTTGTCTCTTACGAGAATCCACGCACGTGGCTTAACTCAGGCGGATTAGGAACGATGGGTTATGCAGTTCCTGCAGCGATGGGCGCTAAAGTTGGTGCACCTGATACGACTGTGTGGGCAATCGATGGCGATGGTTGCTTCCAGATGACAAATCAAGAGTTAACAACATGTGCGCTGAACAACATTCCAATCAAGGTAGCAATTATTAATAATGAATCACTTGGAATGGTTCGTCAATGGCAGACATTGTTCTATGAAGGTCGTTATTCAAATACCAGTCTTGAATCTAAGCGGATTCCTAACTTTCCTATGTTGGCTGAGGCGATGGGCTGTGTTGGATTAAGTTGTGAGCGCCCAGAAGATGTCGATGCAACAATTGAGAAAGCAATGAACATTAACGATCAACCCGTAGTTGTTGATTTTCGCGTAGCGCGCGATGCGATGGTGTGGCCGATGGTGGCAGCTGGTGCTTCAAATGATGACATTATGATTGCGCGCGAAACCGCGCCTGACTGGGACTCACAGGAGTTATAAAATGGCCCAACACACACTCGAAGTAATCGTCGAAAACTCACCTGGTGTTTTAGCGCGGGTAGCAGGCCTGTTTTCACGCCGCGCATACAACATTGAGCGCTTATCGGTTGGTCCTACCGATAACCCAGAGACCTCTAAAATGGACATAGTAGTTAACTTAGAAGGCCATGCTTTAGAGCAAGTAATTGCTCAGTTGGACAAGTTAATCAATGTAATTGCAATCAAAGAGATAGTGCCTAACTCAGCTCAACCAATTGTTCACGACACACAACCCGACTACCAGAACTAAAAGGAGAACACCGTGGCAGCAACGATGTATCACGAAGAGGATGCCGATCTATCTATCATCCAGGGTCGCAAAGTCGCGATCATCGGTTACGGCTCACAGGGACATGCACACGCACTTAACTTGCGCGATAGCGGTGTCGATGTTCGCGTCGGATTAAAAGATGGGTCACCATCACGTGCTAAGGCTGAGGCTGAAGGTTTGCGCGTTGTTAGTGTTGCCGAAGCTGTGCAAGAGGCAACAGTCATCATGATCTTGGCACCTGACCATGTTCAGCGCCATATCTATACAGAGTCGATTTTGCCTAATCTTAAAGATGGTGATGCACTTCTATTTGGTCACGGATTTAATATTCGCTTTGGTTACATCAAGCCAACAGCGTCGGTCGATGTCTGCATGATTGCACCTAAGGGCCCAGGCCACTTGGTGCGTCGTGAGTTTGTTGCCGGTCGTGGAGTTCCAGTAATTGTTGCAGTAGAGCAAGATGCAACTGGTAGCGCTTGGCCACTCACACTTTCTTATGCACGTGCAATCGGTGGACTTCGTGCTGGCGGAATCTTGACTACCTTCACTGAAGAGACCGAGACTGATTTATTTGGTGAGCAGTCAGTACTATGCGGTGGCGCATCTCAGCTTGTTATGTACGGCTTTGAAACTCTCACCGAAGCGGGATACCAGCCAGAGGTTGCATACTTTGAATGTCTTCACGAGTTAAAGCTGATCGTGGATCTTATGTATGAAGGTGGAATCGCAAAGCAGCGCTGGTCAGTATCTGACACTGCCGAATTTGGTGACTATGTTTCTGGCCCACGTGTGATCGATCCACATGTAAAAGAGAATATGAAGGCCGTCCTTGCAGATATTCAAAGTGGAGCTTTTGCTAAGCGCTTTATCGATGATCAAGAGGCTGGGGCACCTGAATTTAACGCACTTCGCACTAAGGGTGAAACTCACCCAATCGAGACTGTCGGCCGCGAACTTCGCAAGATGTTTTCATGGATGAAGCAGTCAAAGGGTGATGATTACCAAGAGGGCAGCGCGGCGCGTGGCTAAACCAGTTGTTCTAATTGCAGAAGAGCTAAGCCCAGCAACGCTAGATGCGCTTGGCCCAGATTTCGACGTCGTTAACTGCGACGGCGCAGATCGTGGCCAACTTTTAGCAGCACTTGCTAAGGGTGTAGATGCAGTTTTGATTCGTTCGGCTACAAAAATGGATGCCGAAGCAATCGCTGCAGCTAAGGGTTTAAAGGTTATTGCTCGTGCAGGTGTTGGTTTAGATAATGTGGATATACCTGCAGCAACATCTGCAGGTGTGATGGTGGTTAATGCACCTACTTCTAACATCGTTAGTGCAGCTGAACTTGCAATCTCCTTGCTCTTAGCTTCTGCACGTTTTATCTCACCCGCACATGCCGCTTTACGTGCTGGAAAATGGGCACGCTCTAAATACACGGGCGCAGAGTTATTTGAAAAGACTCTAGGAATTGTTGGTTTTGGCCGTATCGGTCAATTAGTTGCACAACGCATGCAGGCATTTGGTATGGATGTCATTGCTTATGATCCATATTTACAGCCAGCCCGCGCTGCTCAACTTGGTGTCCGCTTAGTAGATCTAGATGAACTGTTGCGCACGGCAGATTTCATCACGATCCACTTGCCAAAGACTAAAGAGACGGCCAATTTAATCGGCGTTGAAGCGTTAAAAAAGGTAAAACCATCGGTGCGGATTGTTAACGCTGCACGCGGGGGAGTGCTAGATGAAGCCGCACTCTATGACGCAATTGTTGAGGGCCGCGTTGGTGGTGCAGGCTTAGATGTATTTTCAACGGAGCCGTGCACGGATTCACCACTTTTTACCCTCGATAAAGTCGTTGCCACACCGCATTTAGGTGCATCGACCGATGAGGCGCAAGAGCGCGCAGGTATCGCCGTTGCAGTTTCAGTGCGAAAAGCGCTAGCGGGCGAGCTTGTTCCGGATGCCGTCAATGTTAAGGGAGGCGTGATTGCCGAAGAGATTCGACCAAGCCTGCCCCTTGTTGAAAAAATGGCTCAGATTGCTACCGAGCTTCTCAATGAAGTTCCGGTCAATATGGATATTCAAGTTCGTGGAGAGATTGCAGTTCATGACTCATCAATTCTAGCAATTAGTGCGCTCAAAGGTTCATTAATTGCTGTGGGCGCTGAGGAAGTTACATATGTAAATGCCCCTGGACTAGCAAGTGAGCGTGGAATGACTTCTAGCGTTACTACAACTGCCGACAGCGCTGAATATCGTTCTATGATTTCGCTGCGTGCAGCAACGGGAAGTGGTAAATCAATAACCGTTGATGGTACGTTGATGGGAATCAAGCAGACACAAAAAATTATTGGAATCGATTCATTCTCACTTGATCTTCCGCCAACTTCGCATATCCTGTTCTTACGTTATATAGATCAACCGGGTGTTATTGGCACAGTGGGTCATACTTTGGGCCAGGCTCATATTAATATCGCCGGAATGCAAGTTGCGCGCAGCGGTGCTGGTGGCAAAGCTCTGATGGCGCTCTCGGTTGACTCTGATGTAAGTGATGAACTATTGGCAACGATTAAGAAAGAGACAGCTGCCGAATCCGTTCGTGCAGTTGTCTTGGTGGATTAATGACTACAGTTAACTTAGCTATTATCGCAGGCGATGGAATTGGACCTGAAGTTGTAAATGAGGGTCTTAAAGTTCTAGATGCAGTATCTAAGAAATATCACATCACCTTTAACAAAACTTCCTACGATTTAGGAGCGGGCTTCTGGCATCGCACGGGTGAGGTTCTGCCCGATGCAACGCTGGCCGAGCTTGCAACTAAAGATGTTATTTTGCTTGGCGCGGTCGGAGACCCAACAGTCCCCAGTGGAGTTCTAGAGCGTGGCCTTTTACTCAAGCTACGTTTTGCCTTTGATCACTACATCAACTTGCGCCCAGCCCGCTTGATGCCTGGAGTCACCGGACCCCTTGCAACCAAAGCACCGATTGATTTTGTTGTTGTGCGTGAAGGTACTGAAGGTCCTTATGTCGGTGCCGGTGGAGTTCTTGCAGAAGGTACGGATGCTGAGATTGCGACGGAAGAAAGTTTGAATACTCGTCGCGGTGCAGAACGGGTTATTCGTGATGCATTTGAGCGTGCACTAAAACGTGATCGTAAAAAACTTACTCTTGTTCACAAGAACAACGTATTGACTCGTGCTGGTGGTCTGTGGACTCGTACATTCAACGAAGTTGCAAAAGAGTATCCAACTGTTACAACTGATTACCTGCACGTTGATGCAGCTTCGATGTTCTTTGTTACTAATCCTGAGCGCTTTGATGTAGTAGTCACCGATAATTTATTCGGAGACATATTGACTGATATCGCTGCCGCAATCTGTGGTGGTATCGGACTTGCCGCATCTGGCAACATCAATCCAACACGTAAGTTTCCATCTATGTTTGAGCCAGTTCATGGTTCAGCACCGGACATTGCCGGTAAGAACATTGCCGATCCAACAGCCACAGTTATGTCAGTTGCCATGATGTTAGACCATTTGGGTTACAGCGATGCTGCTCGCGATATTGAGCGCGCAGTTGCATCGGATCTTTTAACACGGGCTAATAAAAAGCGAAGCACAACCGAGATAGGAGATGCGCTAGTCGCAGCGCTATAAGACTATGAAAATTACACTTAACCCAAACGCCAAAGATGCTGCTACGCGTGATGCCTTAGTTGCCGAAGGTGGTTTTGGTAAGTACTACACCGACCACATGGTTGTATGCGAGTGGAGTGAAAAAGATGGTTGGGGTGAACCTGAGTTAAAGCCTTACGGCCCCATCTCTTTAGATCCAGCAACAGCGGTTTTTCATTATGGTCAAGAGATCTTTGAAGGCTTAAAGGCTTACTGCCAACCCGATGGCTCGATTGCACTGTTTCGTCCAGATGCAAATGCCAAACGCTTTGCTAAATCAGCGGCCCGCTTAGCTTTGCCGCAGATGCCAGAGGCGCTCTTCCTTGAGACTGTTGATGCTCTTCTTAAGCAAGACGGTGGCTGGGTTCCAAATAAAATTGGTGAGTCTTTGTATATTCGTCCATTTATGTTTGCAACAGAAGTTGGTTTGGGGGTTCGACCAACTAATAAAGCTTTATATATGTTGATTGCCACGCCAGCAGGTGCCTATTTTGATCCATCAAAGGCAGTCTCTGTGTGGATCTCAACAGAGTACGTTCGTGCAGCCCTGGGTGGAACTGGTGAGGCAAAGTGTGGTGGAAACTACGCAGCATCGTTAGTTGCACAAAAAGCTGCCGCTAAAGAAGGGTGTGATCAAGTTGTATGGATCGATGCAATAGAGCGTAAGTGGGTTGAAGAGATGGGTGGAATGAACCTTTACTTTGTTAAAGGTAGCGGAGCTAATTCAACTGTTGTGACACCAAAACTTACGGGCACGTTGCTACCAGGGATTACTCGCGATTCAATTTTAAGTGTGGCCAAGGACTTGGGATATAAAACCGATGAAGTCATGATCAGTATTGATGATTGGCGAGAAGGTGTTGCATCCGGTGAGATAACCGAAATCTTTGCATGTGGAACCGCTGCTGTTGTGTCACCAGTCGGTCAAGCGAAAAGTGCAATGGGTACATGGGTAACAGGTGATGGTCAACCTGGCATCATTACCATGCAGATTCGAAATGCACTCTTAGCGATTCAGCATGGCACCATACCTGACACGCATAATTGGATGAGCGCGGTTAAGTGAATGCCAATATCAGATGCCTTCCATATCTATGACACCACGTTGCGCGATGGTGCGCAGCAAGAGGGACTCAATCTTTCGGTCCATGACAAGTTAGCGATTGCGCGACACCTAGATGATCTAGGTGTTGGATTCATCGAAGGCGGTTGGCCGGGTGCTAACCCAAAAGATACCGAATTCTTTGCGCGCGCTAAAAAAGAGTTAGTGCTAAAAAATGCAACTTTCGTAGCCTTTGGTGCTACCCGCCGGCCACACGTAAAAGCCGCCGATGATGTACTCCTGGGTGCACTTCGAGACAGTGGGGCACCTGCCGTAACGCTAGTAGCCAAGGCATTTGATCGCCACGTTGATTTAGCACTCAAGACAACTTTGGATGAAAACTTGGAGATGATTCGTGACTCAGTCACGCACTTAATTCAAGAGGGTCAACGAGTATTTTTAGATGCCGAGCACTTCTTTGATGGTTATCGCAACAATCGTGCATATGCCTTGGAAGTTGTACGCGTTGCCGCCGAAGCTGGCGCTGATGTAATCGCATTATGCGATACCAACGGTGGAATGTTGCCCGATGAGTTATCGCAAGTCGTCCACGATGTTCTCACTGCGAGCTCTGCGCGACTCGGAATTCACTGCCACAACGACACAGGCTGCGCCGTTGCAAACTCGATGGCCGCTGTTGCTGCAGGTGCAACTCATGTGCAGGGAACCTTGAATGGCTATGGTGAGCGCACAGGTAACGCTGACCTTGTTACCATTATCGCAAATCTTGAATTAAAAAAGAAGCAATTAGTTTTGCCGAAAAACGCCTTGCAAGAAGCTTTTAGAATTTCACACGCTATTGCTGAAGTGACAAATGTTTCATCCAGTGCCCGCCAACCGTATGTTGGTGTTTCGGCCTTTGCCCATAAAGCCGGGCTACATGCAAGTGCAATCAAAATTGATCCATCGCTTTACCAACATGAAGATCCAGAAGCAGTTGGTAATGACATGCGCATGCTAGTGAGCGATATGGCTGGACGTGCATCGATTGAGATGAAATCACAAGAGCTAGGCGTCGATTTAGGTGGAGACAAAGAGCTCATTGGACGAATTGTCGCTCGAGTAAAAGAGATGGAGTCGCGCGGATTTACCTTTGAAGCCGCCGATGCCTCTTTCGAACTTTTAGTACATGAAGAAATCAACGGCAAGCGCCCTTCATTTTTTACTATTGAACACTGGTTAACAACGGTAGAGCGTGCCCAAGATCAAAGCATTCTCACTAAAGCCGAAGTTACAGTGACCGCTATGGGTAAAAAAATTATCTGTTCAGGAGTCGGCAATGGCCCGGTGAACGCATTTGATAACGCCCTTCGAACGGGTTTAAATCAGCTTTATCCAGAGTTAGAGGTTCTAGAACTCACTGATTACAAGGTACGAATTCTGGAAGGCCGTTTAGGAACTGGTGCTATTACGCGCGTGTTAGTTGAAACCAGTGATGGAAAGGGCGAGTGGAACACTGTTGGTGTCCATGAAAACGTTATAGCCGCTTCAGCCATGGCGCTAGAGGATGCGTTGACCTTTGGCCTACTACGTCAAGGACGCAAGCCCGAGTAAAGTTGCACCTGTGAGCGAGCAATTTGAAAAGATACTGGATGCTTTTCAACGCCACTTAGAGGCCGAACGTAGCCTTTCGGTACATACGGTCCGTGCCTATAGAGGCGACCTACACTCTCTGTTTGAACATTTGGAAACTCTTGGAGTAGGCCAGATTTCAGAGTTGCAGTTATCACACTTGCGATCCTGGTTAGCTAACCAGCAGATCAAGGGCGGAGCGCGTACAACGCTTTCGCGTCGAGCTGTAACGGTACGACTATTTACTAAGTGGGCACTTAAGAATAAATACATTCCAATCGATGTGGGTGTATCTCTGGCAACTCCCAAAGGACATCGAACTTTGCCGGAAGTTTTAGATATGAATGATGCCAAGTTAGCTATGGATTCAATGGCCATGCGAGCTGGAGAAGAAGAAACGCCTCTTGCGCTGCGCGATGTGGCTATGCTCGAACTTCTGTATGCAACTGGTGCACGCGTTGGTGAACTATGCGGCTTAGATATTGGGGATATTGATTACAACCGAAACACGATTAGAGTTTTAGGTAAGGGCAATAAGGAACGCACAATACCTATGGGTCGACCCGCAGTTGCCGCATTACAGATATGGTTAAAAGATGGTCGAGAATCTGTGGCGAATGCTCAATCTGCTAACGCAGTGTTTCTTGGTGCCCGTGGTAAAAGAATTGATCAGCGCACTGTTCGCACGGTTGTATACGAAGCGTTATCGGCAATTGAAGGTATAGAGCGAATGGGCCCACATGCATTGCGACATTCGGCCGCCACGCATTTATTAGAAGGTGGAGCCGATTTGCGTACTGTTCAAGAGATTTTAGGTCATGCATCACTTGCAACGACTCAAATCTATACACATGTTTCAACGGCGCGATTGCAAAAAGTATTTAAACAGGCGCACCCGCGGGCATGAATACTTCTTTAGTTGTTATTCCTACGTACAACGAAGTTGAAAGCATCGGCTCACTTTTAGACTTGCTTAGGACTCTTGCCGTTGATGTTTTGGTGATCGATGATGGTTCACCCGATGGAACAGCCCAGGTTTGCTTGGCGCATGGAATTGAAGTTATTTCTCGCTCAGGAAAAATGGGATTAGGTAGCGCATACCGCACGGGGTTTGCGATTGCGCTCGAGCGCGGATATACAAATGTCATAGAGATGGATGCAGATGGTTCACACCAAGTAGAAGATTTGATAAGAATGATGGAGTGGATCGGTACTAATGAATTATTGATCGGATCGAGATGGGTAGCCGATGGCGCAATCAAAAATTGGAGCAAGTTCCGCGAGTACTTATCCAAAGGCGCAAACGCCTATGCCAATCTTTTGTTATCCCTAGATGTAAAAGACACAACATCTGGCTTTCGAATCTATAGCGCCGATCTACTGCGGCGAATGGAGGTTGCCACAATCAAGAGTGAGGGTTACTGCTTTCAGATTGAGATGACCCGACGGGCCATTGCGCGGGGCGGCTCTGTAGGTGAGATACCTATTACTTTCATTGAAAGAGCTCACGGGCAGTCAAAAATGTCGGCAGCCATTGCCCTAGAGGCGGTCCTACGGATCACATCATGGGGGCTTTTACGCCTAATCGGGCGGTAAATCTGCTCGCGCACCTCAGGTAAGATTCCACCTGCACCAGCAGAGCAATCCACTGGTGACATCTCAGCACTGCCTTGGCCTTAAAACCAGGTGAATCATCTCGGTCCGTTTATTCGGTCGATGAATCTCAGTGCGACGGGCCTAACAAATAGTTAAGCCACAACCGAGCGGGTTTTGTTAGTGCTGCACGCACACAAAACCTAAGAAGGAGTATGCCGTCATGGCAGTTGTAACAATGCGAGAGCTCCTCGACAGCGGAGTCCACTTCGGACACCAGACTCGTCGATGGAATCCAAAGATGAAGCGCTTTATTTTCACCGAGCGCAACGGAATTTACATCATCGATATTCAGCAATCACTTGCACTTATCGATAGTGCATATGAGTTTGTAAAGGATACGGTCGCTAAGGGCGGTCATATTCTTTTTGTTGGAACAAAGAAGCAAGCACACGAGCCAATCATTCAGCAAGCAGCACGCGTTGGTATGCCAACAGTGACTGAACGCTGGTTAGGTGGAATGCTTACTAACTTCCCAACTGTATACAAGCGCATTCAGCGCCTCAAGGAGCTTGAAGCACTTGAGAACACCAACGATCTTCTTCTGACAAAGAAGGAGCTCTTGATGCTTCGCCGCGAACGCGAAAAACTTTTCAAGAACCTCGACGGAATTCGTCACATGACCAAGTTGCCTTCTGCAATCTGGGTAGTCGATACAAAGAAAGAGCACTTAGCAGTTCAAGAAGCTAAGAAGCTTGGTATTCCAGTAATTGCAATCTTGGACACAAACTGTGATCCAGATGAAGTTGATTACAAGATTCCTGGTAACGATGATGCAATCCGTTCAATCGGTCTGCTTACTCGCGTAATCACCGATGCGATTGTTGCCGGTCTTGCCGCACGCTCTGCAGTGGTTAAGGAAGAGACTAAGTCTGATGCACCAGCAGAAGTTGCTGCCGGGGAGCCTATGGCTGACTGGGAAAAAGAGATTGCTTTGTCCCAACCAACAAGTGACGTTCCTTCGTCCGAGGTTCCAGCTCAAGTAGCGATTGCAGAACAAGTGCCTGCATCCGAGCCAGTAGAAGGAGAATAAGCACTATGGCTGCATATACAGCTGCCGATGTAAAAAGACTTCGCGAAGCAACTGCTGCGGGAATGCTTGACTGCAAAAAGGCACTCGATGAAGCAGAGGGCGACTACGACAAAGCGATTGATTTGATCCGTGTTAAGGGGCTCAAAGGAGTTACCAAGCGCGAAGGTCGCCTGACATCTAACGGTGCGGTTGTAGCAAAGGTCGAGGGCAACCTTGGCGTAATGCTAGAGCTGAACTGCGAAACAGATTTCGTTGCTAAGGGCGATCGCTTCGTTGCACTAGCCGATGAGCTCCTTGCCCATCTACAAAATGCGCAATCAGATTCAGTCGAGACATTCCTTGCATCAACTATGGCCAGTGGAAGCACTGTTCAATCAGTAGTTGATGAGGCAAATGCAATGTTAGGCGAGAAGATTGAAGTTCGCCGAATTGCAGTTCTTAAAGACTCACCAGTTGGAATCTATCTACACCGCACAAGTCCAGATCTACCACCACAGGTTGGCGTACTTGTTCAGTTAGCAAAAGATGCTGGCAACGTTGGAAAAGATATTGCTCAACACATCGCAGCCTTTGCACCACAGTTCGTTAATCGCGAAGATGTGCCTGCAGATCTGATCGAAAATGAGCGTCGCATCGCACACGAGACAGCTATTGAAGAGGGTAAGCCAGAAGCTTCACTTTCTAAGATTGTCGAAGGTCGCGTGACTGGCTTCGTAAAGGAAGTCTCACTCATCGAGCAGTCCTTTGCTAAAGATGCTAAGAAGACCGTTAAGCAGATTCTCGACGAGGCAGGAACGGCCGTTAAGGCCTTCCATCGCTTCCGCGTGGGTCAATAGGCTTTAAAAGGGTTAACGCTTAAGATTTACGTATAGTCCTACTAGTTATAAGGAGCACTCATGCCCGGTACACGAGGAACGTATCGGCGGGTGCTCCTTAAACTTTCTGGTGAGGTTTTTGGTGGAGAAAAAGGCATCGGTGTTGATCCCGATGTTGTACAAGATATTGCTAAGCAGATTGCAGATGTAGCCCGCACTGGCGTACAAGTTGCCATTGTTGTCGGTGGCGGTAACTATTTCCGTGGAGCCGAACTACAACAGCGCGGAATGGATCGTGCACGCGCGGACTATATGGGCATGCTCGGTACCGTGATGAACTGTTTAGCGTTACAGGATTTTCTTGAAAAAGAGGGCGTTCAAACCCGTGTACAGACCGCAATCACTATGGGACAAGTTGCCGAACCTTACGTACCACTGCGTGCGATTCGCCATTTAGAAAAGGGCCGAGTCGTAATCTTTGGAGCAGGTGCTGGAATGCCGTACTTCACGACCGATACGGTTTCGGCACAGCGCGCACTGGAGATCGGTGCCGAGGCTTTGCTGCTAGCTAAGAGCGGTGTCGATGGTGTCTATAGCGCCGATCCCAAGAAAGATCCAACGGCAACTAAGTACGACACCATTAGTTACAACGAAGTTTTATCAAAATCATTAGCCGTTGCAGATGCTGCAGCTTTTGCGCTCTGCCGTGAAAATGCACTACCAATAGTTGTCTTTGATTTAATGAAGAATGGAAACATTGGTCGCGCGGTGCGTGGTGAAATGATTGGAACCTTAGTCGCTTAAGCGATTAAGGCCGCCGGGAAAAGGGAGCAACGATGTCAGACGTAGCCAGCGTCCTCAAGGATGCAGATACCAAGATGAGTAAGGCCGTAGAAGTTGCAAAGGATGATTTTGCCTCAATTCGAACCGGTCGAGCTCACCCATCTCTTTTTAATAAGATCATGGTTGATTACTACGGTACATACACTGCGCTTTCACAGTTAGCCTCGATCCAAGTCCCCGAGGCGCGCATGGCAACAATCGCCCCGTTTGATAAAGGCGCAATGGCAAATATAGAGAAAGCTATTCGGGATTCAGATTTAGGCGTTAATCCATCGAGTGATGGCTCGCTCATTCGAATAAATTTTCCTCAGCTGACTGAAGAGCGACGCAAGGAGTACATCAAGGTTGTAAAGAGCAAGGCCGAAGACTCAAAGATTTCAATGCGCAATATTCGTCGCGCAGCTAAAGAGGCCATCGAGAAGATGGAAAAAGATGGCAACGTTGGCAAAGATGATGTTGCGCGTGGAGAAAAAGAGCTCGAGAAGATTACCTCTGATCATGTTGCTCAAGTCGATGAGATGTTTAAGCATAAGGAGACCGAACTCCTAGAAATCTAAGGGGTTTTACGTAAATGTCTGATATCCATTCCATTAACGAGGCTATTAATAAGCGTGCTGGCCGAAAACTCTTTCCGTCAATCGCCGTCTCACTCTCGTTAATTGCCCTTATTTGGTTTGCACTGGCATATCACCGTGAAATCTTTGCTTGTGTGGTTGCAACCGCAGTCATACTTGGAATACGAGAAATTGTTCGAGCCTTTAAAGTGCGAGGAATCTACCTTTCAATCAGCGCACTCATTGTGGCTTCATTAGCGCTTTCTTATGCAACATGGAACGGGGGAGTCGCAGGTCTTGCTGTTGCAACAGCGATTGCCCTCCCAATCTTATTAATTCAATTACTTACGAAAGGTCCAGAAGGTTTTGTAGCAAGTGCAACAGCAACTGTTTTCTCATTGCTCTACCTACCTTTTTTAGGTGGATTTCTTATTCTGCTTGCTCGGACTAGTACGGGCTTAGAACGCGTCATGACCTTCGTTGTCTTGGTTGGGTGCAACGACACTTTTGGTTACATCGTTGGAGTTTTATTTGGAAAGCACCCTTTAGTACCCACCATTAGTCCTAAAAAGAGTTGGGAAGGCTTGATCGGTTCATTGGTGTTTACCGTTACCGGTGGAGTTCTGGCATTTACATACATCATGACCATGCATTGGTGGATCGGCGCAATCGTTGGTTTAATGATTGTCTTTACTGCAACGTGTGGTGACTTGATTGAGAGCGCTATGAAGCGCGATTTAGCCCTTAAAGATATGGGATCACTTCTGCCCGGCCACGGTGGAATGTTAGATCGACTTGATTCAGTCTTAATCTCGGCACCGGCGTTGTGGTTAGCCCTTGAACTTGTGAAAGCGTGGTTATGAGTATCCCTGAAGTTAATTTAGTTTTCGATGAGCCGGTGCAGCGCAAGAAAGTTCCCAAGCATTTAGCTGATTATTCACCCGAAGAACGCAGGGAAGTGGCAAAAGCTCTAGGTCTGCCAGCGTTTAGAGCAACACAAGTTGCTACACATTACTTTTCTCATTTAGCCGATGATCCGCAGACATGGAGCGATATACCTGCTGAAATGCGTCAAAGTATCGCCGATCAACTCACTCCTAAACTTATTGAACTTGTTCGCTCAGTTACATGTGATAACGGAATGACCCGTAAAGATTTATGGAAATTACATGATGGAACGTTGGTCGAAAGCGTTTTAATGCGCTACACCGATCGAGTAACAGTGTGTATTTCATCGCAAGCTGGCTGCGGCATGGGTTGTCCATTCTGTGCAACCGGTCAAGCCGGCTTAACACGTAATTTAAGTGCAGGCGAAATTACGGAACAGATTGTGGCTGCAGCGCGGGTATGTGCCAATGGCGAACTTCCCGGTGGGCCGGCTCGTTTATCTAATATTGTTTTTATGGGAATGGGGGAGCCATTAGCTAACTACAACGCAGTTGTGCGAACTCTTCATAACATTATCGATCCAGCACCGGATGGACTTGGAATCAGCGCGCGCTCTGTGACGGTTTCAACCGTTGGCTTAGTCAATGGAATTGAGAAGCTCACCGAGGAAGGTCTAGCCGTTACGTTGGCAGTTTCCTTGCATACCCCTGATGATGAGTTGCGGGATACGTTGGTACCGATTAATTCGCGCTGGAAAATTAAAGAGGTCTTAGCTGCCGCCGATGCTTATGAAAAACGTACTGGCCGCCGATATTCGATTGAGTACGCCATGATTCGTGATATCAATGATCAATCCTGGCGTTCAGATCTACTGGGTCGATTACTAAAAAACCGTAACGCCCACGTTAATTTAATCCCTCTCAACCCCACTCCTGGCTCAAAATGGACCGCCTCTAGGCGCGAAGATGAAGCTGAGTTCGTCCGAATTCTGGAGGGCTATGGAGTGCCGGTCACGGTTCGCGATACCCGTGGACGAGAAATCGATGGCGCGTGTGGTCAGTTGGCCGCGGCAGAAAAAACCAGAACCGACTAGTTAGCTTTTCGCTCAGTTGGTAGGCTCAATCTCATGGAAAAGTTAACGAACTTTATTAATGGCCACTCTGTAGACAGTGAGTCCGGAGAAACTACCACGCTTATAAATCCATCAACTGGTGAAGCTTTTGCAACGGCGCCACAATCTAATACCGCCGATGTGGATGCCGCATTTAGCGCAGCAAGTAATGCATTCCCGGGATGGCGAGATTCAACGCCATCACAGCGCCAACGTGCTCTTTTAAAGATTGCCGATGCAATTGAAGAGCGCCAATCCGAGATCATTGAGATTGAGTGCCGCAATACAGGTAAACCAATTTCCTTAACGACATCTGAAGAAGTTCCGCCGATGGTTGATCAGATTCGCTTCTTTGCAGGTGCTGCCCGACACTTAGAGGGAAAGTCTGCCGGTGAATATATGCCGGGAATGACATCGATGATTCGCCGCGAACCTGTAGGTGTCATTGGGCAAGTAACACCATGGAACTATCCAATGATGATGGCCGTATGGAAATGGGCGCCAGCAATTGCTGCCGGTAATACTGTTGTATTAAAACCAAGTGATACAACTCCCGCATCAACTGTATGGATGGCGAAAGTAATGTCAGAGTTTTTACCTGCCGGTGTTTTCAATGTTGTATGTGGAGAGCGCGAAACAGGTCGTGCAGTTGTAGAACATAAACGTCCCGACATGGTTTCAATTACAGGTTCAGTTGGTGCAGGAATTCAAGTTGCACAATCTGCTGCCACACAACTCAAGCGTGTGCACTTAGAGCTCGGCGGAAAAGCCCCGGTCGTTGTATTTGCCGATGCCGACTTAGAGGCGGCCGCTGAAGCTATCGCCATTGCCGGTTATTTCAACGCCGGCCAGGACTGCACAGCAGCTACACGCGTGATTGTTGAAGCGCCGGCGTATGAGCGATTTGTTGGACTATTAACTGAACAGGCTAAGGCCATCGCTATCGGTGCACCAGATGAGGATGTCTTTTTAGGTCCAGTCAATAACGCTAATCAACTGGCACGAGTCAGCGGCTTCCTCGATCGCGTCCCGGCACATGCAACCGTGATGACTGGTGGCAGAGCACTAGATCGTCCAGGATTCTTCTTTCCAGCAACGGTGGTGGCCGGCTTGCGCCAAGATGACGAGATGATTCAAAGTGAGATTTTCGGACCGGTAATTACGGTTCAACAATTTAGTGATGAGGCAGATGCCGTAAGTAAGGCCAATGGTGTCGATTATGGCCTGGCCTCTAGCGTGTGGACCAAGGACCATGGCCGTGCAATGCGCATGGCTAAGGCCTTTGACTTCGGCTGCGTCTGGATCAATACCCATATTCCCGTTGTTGCCGAGATGCCTCACGGGGGATTCAAGCGTTCTGGGTATGGCAAGGATTTATCGGCCTATGGTTTTGAAGATTACACTCGAATTAAACATGTAATGACCAATCTCGGGGCATAGTATGTGCGCCAGAACCAATCTCACCTAAGGAGCAACCCACAATGGCAACAGAGCACCCACTCTCACCAGAAGCGCGTTCAATTCTTGGCGCTCGCATATCTCGCCGCGGAGTTTTAGCTGGCGCAGGAGGATTGGGTGCAGCAGGCTTGCTTGCTGCCTGCGGTGGTTCAGGTGGCGATAGTGCTTCTAGTGCAAATACCGTGCGTTGGGGTAACTGGCCTTTGTACTTAGATTTTGATGCGAAGACTAAAAAGTATCCAACACTTGAAAAGTTTTCAAAAGATTCCGGAATTGATGCAAAGTATTTTGAAGACTATAACGATAACGATGAGTTCTTCGGAAAAGTTCAAGCCCAGCTAAAACTCGGTGAAGATATTGGCTATGACGTTGTCACACCAACGGACTGGATGGCTGCGCGTTGGATTCGCTTGGGGTATACACAAAAATTCGACCTAGCAAATATTCCAAATCATGGAAATATATTAGATTCTTTAAAGTCACCATCCTATGATCCAAATCGCGAGTCCTCCCTTACATGGCAGGGCATTATGGCTGGCTTTGGGTGGAACGTTGAGAAGAATCCAAAGGGAATTCACACACTTGAACAGCTCTTTGCCCCACAAAATAAGGGAAAGATTGTCGTCCTAACTGAAATGCGCGACACCATTGGTGTTATTTTGATGGCACAGGGCGTGGATATTACAAAAGTAACCGAAGCACAGTTTATGAACGCGGTTGATTTTATGGCTAAGAAGATTAAAGATGGATGGATTCGTGGAGTCAAGGGCAATGAATACGCTCAAGATTTAACGTCTGGCGATGCAACCGCTGTTATTGGTTGGTCTGGAGATATGTTTATTCTTGCAAGTGAAAATGAAGGCAAGTTCGACTTTGCAATCCCTGAATCAGGCGGAACTATCTCTGGCGACAATTTGATGATTCCTTCAACGGCATCGGCTACTGGCAAAGCCAATGGCGAGAAGTTGATTAACTATTATTATGATCCAGCAGTAGCTGCTGAAGTTGCGGCCTATGTTAACTATGTATGTCCAGTAAAGGGCGCACAGGCCGAGATGGAAAAGATTGCACCAGAGCTCGCAACAAGTGAGTACATCTTCCCAACGGAAAAGACCGCATCTCGTCTACAGGTCTTCCGTTCATTAACTCCTGATGAAGAGACAAAGTGGTCCGAGGCGTTTCAAAAGGCACAAGGCAACTAGTGTCTAGTGATCCAATTACTGCGCGCGGGGATTTACGTTTAACGAGAATTACCAAGTCATACGGTGACTTCAAAGCCGTCGATGATTTAACGTTGACGATTCCGAAGGGATCTTTCTTTGCACTTCTTGGACCATCGGGTTGTGGCAAAACTACAACGCTTCGCATGGTGGCTGGATTAGAAGAGCCGACGGTCGGCAGTATTCACTTAGGTGAAACGGACATCACGACAACACGTCCTTACCAGCGTCCCATCAATACGGTATTTCAGAACTACGCACTTTTTCCACATTTAACAATCTTTGAAAATATCGCATTCGGTTTACGCCGACGTGGGATAAAAGATGTCAAAGAACAAGTAGACAAAGTTTTGAGTCTTGTCGAGCTACCTCATTTGGCAGAGCGTAAACCAACGCAGTTATCGGGGGGTCAGCAGCAGCGCATCGCACTTGCACGCGCCATAGTGAACCGTCCGGCGCTACTACTTCTGGATGAGCCTTTGGGTGCACTGGATCTCAAGCTTCGCCGTCAGATGCAGATTGAACTTAAATGGATTCAGCGCGAGGTAGGCCTTACTTTCGTTCACGTTACCCATGATCAAGAAGAGGCTATGACTATGGCTGACACGATCGCGGTAATGAATGAAGGCAAGATCGAGCAAATGGGTTCACCTGCCGATTTATACGATGATCCTGAGACCGCATTTGTTGCTAACTTCTTAGGTCAGTCCAACTTAATTAAGGGCAAGATTGATGGCAATGATGGCGATAATTTAGTAATCGATCTCTTTGGCCAAAAAATCTCGATGCCTAAATCACGCAGCCATGCCGTTGATACTTCTTTGTATGCTGGCATACGTCCTGAAAAGTTTAGAATTTCACGTACGGGCACTGCGGTTCGTGGAAATACACTTGCTGGTGGACGCATTGAAGATGTTTCCTACATCGGGGTGAGTACACAATATGTTGTTGCAATGCCATGGGGACAAGAGCTCATGGTCTTTGAACAAAATGACGATGGAGTCCCACCATTTAACAAGGGTGAAGAAGTAATCATTTCGTGGGAGCCAAGCTTTACTTTTGGCCTTCGTGGAGATGAAGATATTGAGGCTGGCACCGAAGTTAACCCCGAGGAGATCGACGAGTAATGAACATTACCTTGCCAAAGGTTCGTGTTCCTTACCTGCTTCTGTTTCCAGGTTTTGCTTTTCTCTTTACTTTTTTCATTCTACCAATCGTCAATCTTGCACAAACCTCTACTGAAACTCCAATCTCAGGTGGAGACACTGGGCAATATGAGCAGACGTTCGCATTTAGCAACTACCTACATGCCTTTCTCGATAACCGTGAACAGTTTGCGCGCTCATTTATCTTTGCAACCCTCTCAACCATTTTTGCGCTGGCAATTGCTTATCCGCTTGCTTATGCGATCGCATTTAAATCTGGAAAATTTAAAAATATTCTGCTGGTGTTGGTAGTTGCACCCTTTTTCACATCATTCTTGCTGCGTACTATTGCTTGGAAGCAGATTCTGGGTGAAGAAGGCTTTGTTGTTCCAACGCTTAGAACTCTGCATTTATTGGGACAACAGACAACGATTACATCCACATCAGTTGCGGTAGTTGCGGGCATGACCTATAACTTCTTACCTTTTATGACCTTGCCACTTTATGCATCTTTAGAGCGAATAGATCCACGAACGATTGAAGCTTCAGGTGATTTATATGCCAATGCATTAACTACATTTCGTCGGGTCACGGTTCCACTTTCGATGCCCGGTGTTGTGGCTGGAACTTTGTTGACCTTTATTCCAGCTGCCGGTGATTATGTGAATGCATCAATTTTGGGTAGCCCTAATACCAAAATGATCGGCAATGTAATTGAGTCACGATATTTTAAGATTGTCGATTATCCGACTGCGGCGGCGCTTTCATTTACTTTGATGGCCGCGATTCTCATTCTTGTCACCCTCTATATTCGCAAAGCGGGAACGGAGGAGTTGGTATGAGCACAAAAATCAAGGATGCATCGATTCCAACAATTCCCTTTAAAGCTCGTCTCTCGCGCTGGTTTGGTCGCAACTTACTGCGCATCTATATGATCTTTGGTTTCACTTATCTCTTTATTCCAGTTGCTTATACCTTTGCATTTTCATTTAATGACTCAGGAAAAAGTAATTTGATTTGGAAGGGCTTCACCTTAAATAATTGGAAGAACCCGTGTGGTGCGCCAGAAGTGTGCAGCGCATTAGGCAACTCCATAAAAATAGGTCTACTAGCAACAACATTTGCAACAATTCTTGGGACAATGATTGCCTTTGCAATTGGCAGATATCAATTCAAAGGTCGCTCTAGCTCAAACCTACTTATCTTTTTACCTATGGCTACCCCTGAAATTGTTTTGGGTGCATCGCTACTCTCGCTTTTTCTGGTCTTTAAAATTAATCCTGGTTTTTGGCCAACAGTCATTGCCCACGTCATGTTTTGTATCTCATTCGTAGTGGTCACCGTTAAGGCACGTATTGCAAGCCTTGATCCGCGACTTGAGCAAGCTGCGATGGATCTTTACGCCAATGAGCTTGAGACTTTCCGCCGCGTAACACTGCCATTAGTCGCACCTGGAATTGCAGGGGCTGCGCTTCTGGCATTCTCGCTTTCTTTCGATGACTTCATCATTACTAACTTCAACTCTGGAACACTCATCACTTTTCCGAAATTTGTCTATGTAGCCGCCGCCCGTGGAATTCCAGCCCAAGCCAACGTCATAGGCTCATCGATGTTTTTCTTAGCTTTAGCAATTGTCATAGCGGGGCAACTCGTCAATCGTAAAAAAGCGCGGTAAAGTACCCTCTTATAACCATAGCGAACCACAGGTTTGTATAAGAAGACCTGCGTTATGGGGTTAGGTTCCGGAGGACCCGGGCCAACTCTGAGATGTGATTGAAGGGGTGATTCCGGTCAAGGCCGGATAGCGCGATGGCAACCATCGACCCTTCCATTCTTAAACACTTATCCCATATGCAGCCAGCTTTATATTGGCTGGATGAAGATCCACTAGAACCACTGCCACATCCAACGTTGATTGGTGATGTCACCACGGATTTATGCATCGTCGGCGCTGGCTATACCGGTTTGTGGACGGCGCTTTTAGCCAAAGAACAAAACCCAGAGCGCGAAGTCATTCTTGTAGAACAACGTGAAACCGGTGCAGGAGCCTCAGGGCGAAATGGTGGATTTTGTAGTTACACACTCACACATGGATTTATGAATGGTTATAGCCGCTTTAAAGATGAGATGGCCATCATTGAACGTATGGGCCGCGAAAACTTAGATGGAATTGAAGCAACTATTAAAAAATACGGTATTGAATGTGACTTTGAGTGGAATGGCGAACTGCGCGTTGCTATTGAAGAGTGGCAAATGGCTGGAATGGTTGAAGAGGCCGAGCTGCGAAATTCGTTTGGTGACAACGTAGAGCTCTTAACACAAGATCAAGTTCAAGCTCGAATTAAATCTCCGCTCTACAAAGGAGCTCTGTGGGATCCAGATGGAACGGCCCTAGTTGATCCAGCTCGTTTAGTGTGGGGATTAGAGCGTGCCTGTATTTCGCTGGGAGTGCGAATTTTTGAAAATACCCATGTGGAATGGTTAGAGCGAACCAACAATGGAATGATTGTTCATACTCCTTATGGAAGCGTCTATGCACAAAAAGTTGCGCTAGCTACCAATGTATTTAAATCATTAGTTCGCAAAGCGCATAAATATGTCGTACCAGTTTATGATTTTCAATTAGTTACCGAACCATTAACTCCAGCCCAACTAGATTCAATTGGTTGGAGCGAGCGTGAAGGCTTATCTGATGCGGGAAATCAATTTCATTACTATCGAATGACTAAAGATAATGAGATTTTATGGGGCGGTTATGACGCTATCTATAATTTCCGCGGCAAAGTTCGCCAAGAGTATGAGTCAGATGCCGAAACCTATGCCCACTTAGCACAAGCTTTCTTGGAGACTTTTCCGCAACTTAAGGGAATTAAGTTCACGCACGGGTGGGGTGGAGCAATTGATACGTGTTCGCGCTTCTCACCATTTTGGGGCAAGGCCTTTGGCGGTCGGGTTGCCTATGTCATGGGGTACACCGGACTAGGTGTTGGCTCCACTCGCTTTGGCGCTCAGGTCATGCTCGACTTGCTTGATAAAGTCGATAACGAGCGGACCCGCTTAAAGATGGTGCGTACGAAGCCATTTCCTTTCCCACCTGAGCCGTTGAGATTTATCTTTATTCGCCTGACGCAGTGGTCGATCAATAGAGCCGATGAACACCAAGGTAAGCGCAATGCATGGCTGCGACTTTTAGATTTCTTGGGGTTGGGTTTCGATTCTTAATGCTTTACGCCTATCCTTAAACAATGACAAACCACGGCAATATGTACGGCCCTGATTTTACTTTTCTTGGAATCGAGCGATGTGATTTAGATATCGCCTCAACTTTTGCCGATGCCGATGTTGTCATTGTTGGTGCACCGATAGATAGTGGAACCTCACATCGCTCGGGTGCAAAGTTTGGACCTCAAGCAATTCGGGGCGGAGATTATCTTCCGCACGATGGTGAGCGTCCTCATCTAGCGCTGCGAATCGATGCGCTAAAAGAGATGAAAGTTGTTGATGCCGGAGATTTGTTAATGCCAGGGGGAGACCTTGTCGCATCTCTAGAAGTCTTAGCAGTTGCTACCGAAAAAATTTCACGTGCAGGTGCAATCCCTGTCATTTTGGGTGGAGACCATTCCATTGCATCGGCCGATGTTGCAGGAATTGCGCGTCACCGTGGTCTAGGAAAGATTTCGATGATTCACTTTGATGCACATGCCGATACTGGCGAGGATCAATTTGGTGCATTAGTCGGCCATGGCACACCAATGCGACGTTTGATCGACACGGGAACTGTGCGTGGAGATCGTTTCTTACAACTTGGATTGCGCGGTTATTGGCCGGATTCAAAGACCCTCGATTGGATGCGCGATCAAGGCATGCGCTCCTATGAGATGACTGAGATTCATCATCGTGGACTCAATACCGTATTGGATGAATCCTTTGCAATCCTGACCGATGGATGCGATGGCGTGTTCTTATCGGTAGATATCGATGTGGTTGATCCAGGAATGGCTCCTGGAACTGGTACTCCTGAGCCTGGCGGGATGACAAGTCGTGAACTCCTAGAGGCAGTTCGACGTATCTGTTTGGAGTTACCAGTAGTTGGAATCGATATTGTTGAAGTCGCTCCAGCCTTTGATAGCGCTGATATCACCGCTATTTTAGCTAACCGTGTTGTCCTAGAAGCCCTCAGTGCAATCGCTAAACGCCGCTCTGGTCAGGCATATTCGCCGGCACAAAATCTTTTGGACCGATAAATGCGTGATGTTGTCATTTTGGGATCGACGGGATCAATTGGAACGCAGGCACTGGGGATTATTGCTGATAATCCCACTAGTTTCCGTGTAATCGCACTTACCTGCGCTGGAAATAATGTAGCTCTTATTATTGAACAAGCTAAAAAGTTTAACGTTACGTATGTAGGCGTAATAAATAATGGCGAAATTATTAGAGAAGCACTCCCTGGCGTGAATGTAATCGACGGTCCACTGGCATCAACACAGATCGCTGCAATGGAGTGCGACATAGTGCTCAATGCCATCACTGGTTCAATTGGTTTAGGTCCAACTCTGGCAGCTTTAGATGCTGGAAATATTCTTGCACTTGCCAACAAAGAGTCTTTAGTTGCCGGTGGAGATTTAGTGATGAGTAAGGCGAAGGTGAATCAGATAATTCCTGTAGATTCAGAGCACAGTGCTATGTGGCAGTGCGCACAGGCTGGTTCGCGAAGTGAAATTAAGAAGTTAGTTCTCACTGCAAGTGGCGGACCATTTAGAGACCGCGCAGATTTACAAGGTATCTCAATTGAGGATGCATTGGCGCATCCAACGTGGAGTATGGGTGCGGTAGTAACTATTAACTCAGCGACCTTAGTCAACAAAGGTTTAGAGATTATCGAAGCCCATCATCTATTTTCAATGCCTTATGAAAACATAGATGCAGTCATCCATCCACAATCGGTAGTGCATTCACTCGTTGAATTTGTTGATGGCGCAACAATCGCTCAAGCAAGTCCGCCCAATATGAAGGGCGCAATTGCATATGCGCTCAATTGGCCAGAGCGGCTTGCGAATTCAACGCCACCTATTGACTGGACCCGTTCACACAGTTGGAGTTTTTCGCCTATAGATGGAGAGAGGTTCCCAGCAGTTGATCTCGCCAGACACTGTGGTCACGTTGGCGGAGCACTTCCTACAATTTTCAACGCCGCTAATGAAGTTGCTGTAGATGCTTTCTTGACCAGCTCACTAGAGTTTTCATCGATTGTAAGCGTAGTTGCTGCAGTCGTGAATGCTTATGACAATGCAGTAGCTGCAACAGTAGGAGATTTAGCCGATGTCAGTGCCATCGAAGAAGATGCGCGCATGAAGACTCGCGAACATCTAATACGATTGGCTCCATAATGCAGATTCTCGGATTCCTCGCCTTTGTCGTTGCACTCCTCCTCTCAGTGATGGTGCATGAGTTTGGTCATTTCATTATGGCAAAACGCTTTGGTATGAAAGTCTCCGAGTTTTTCTTGGGTTTTGGTCAGAAGATTTGGTCAACCCGTCGCGGTGAGACTGAGTTTGGATTGAAAGCCATTCCTGCCGGAGGCTATTGCAAGATAGAAGGAATGACACCCGGTGACCGCATGAGCGAGGGCGAAGAAGATCGCGCCTTTTATAGCGCATCGTCCGGGCGCAAGCTTGTTGTTTTAGGGGCAGGTTCATTTCTACATTTTGTTCTGGGATACCTCTTATTATTTGTACTTTTCGCCGGTATTGGAACCAGCCAACTACTTCCAGTAGTAAGTGAAGTTGTGCAAGGTTCATCAGCTCAAAGCGTTGGCATACAGGTGGGCGATGAAATCACTTCGATTAATGGAGTAAAAGTTCGCGATTGGGATACTGATGTTTTAAAAATTAGAAACTCTCAGGGCAAAGAATTAACGCTAGGCATCAAACGAAATGGCCAGGACTTAGTAATTCGGGCATCTACTAAACGCGAAACTGTTGATGGGAAAGATCGTTATATTTTAGGAATCATGAGCAAAGTCGGTCTCAAGCGAGCTGGCTTTATTACGTCAGTTAAAAACGCGGGCCTCGTCTCACGTGAACTATTAACGCAGAGTGTTTCATCGCTTGTGAAACTTCCCTCTAAAGTGCCGGCCTTGTGGGGTCAAACCGTTAATGGCGATAAGCGCGATCCCAATGGATTAGTAGGAGTTGTAGGAGTCGCACGTGTTTCTGGAGAAGCTTTAAGTAGCGCGAAACTTTCACTGAAAGAACGTGTTGCGACCTTCATTTTAATAGTCGCGAGTTTGAATATTTTCGTCGGCTTATTTAACCTCTTGCCACTCTTGCCACTCGATGGCGGTCATATGGCGGTGGCAATTGCCGATGAGATTCGAGCCTTTATCGCCCGTTTACGCGGACGTGCGCGCCCAGCCGCAATCGATGTGACATCCCTTACCCCAATAACGATGGTGGTCTTTGTGATTTTGGCAGCGCTCACTGTGCTGCTTCTCGTAGCAGACATTGTGAATCCAGTTCTTCTTAATCTTTAGCGCTCTTCCAATTAATACGGCAGAATACCCACATGGTTGATTTAGGTATTCCAAGCGCCCCACCGCCAACACTGGCTCCACGCCGTAAGACCAGGCAGATGATGGTGGGAAAAGTTGGAGTAGGCAGCGAATCACCTGTCAGCGTTCAATCTATGTGCACAACACTAACTTCAGATGTCAATGCAACGTTGCAGCAGATTGCTGAATTAACTGCGGCCGGTTGCCAAATAGTTCGCGTGGCAGTTCCAAGTCAAGATGATGCCGATGCCCTTGCTCAGATTGCTAAGAAGTCTCAGATTCCAGTTATCGCCGATATTCACTTTCAGCCAAAATATATCTTTGCCGCCATCGATGCTGGCTGCGCCGCAGTGCGCGTTAACCCTGGCAACATTAAACAGTTCGATGACAAAGTTAAAGAGGTTGCCAAGGCTGCAGGAGATGCTGGAGTTCCAATTCGAATTGGTGTTAACGCTGGCTCCTTAGATCCACGATTACTCGCAAAATATGGAAAGGCAACTCCTGAGGCCTTAGCTGAGTCTGCTTTATGGGAGGCATCTCTATTTGAAGAGCATGGTTTCTCTGATATCAAGATCTCAGTAAAGCATCATGACCCCGTCACCATGGTGAAGGCCTATAGATTATTAGCTGCTCAATGTGATTATCCATTGCACTTAGGTGTAACCGAGGCGGGACCGATTTTTCAAGGAACAATCAAATCTACAACGGCATTTGGAATCTTGCTCGCTGAAGGTATTGGCGACACTATTCGCGTCTCATTATCTGCGCCACCCGTTGAGGAAGTTAAAGTCGGTATCTCTATTTTAGAGTCGCTGAATTTGCGACAGCGCAAACTTGAAATCGTTTCATGTCCATCGTGTGGACGTGCACAAGTAGATGTTTATACATTGGCAGAGAAGGTTCAAGCCGGCCTAGAAGGAATGACTTTTCCACTTCGCGTTGCAGTCATGGGTTGTGTAGTTAATGGTCCAGGGGAGGCACGCGAAGCCGATCTTGGTGTTGCATCGGGTAATGGAAAAGGGCAGATATTTGTTAAGGGTGTAGTCATTAAGACGGTGCCTGAAGCAATGATTGTTGAGACGCTCATAGAAGAAGCGATGCGATTAGCCGAAGAAATGGAGGCAGCTGGCGTTGCTTCGGGTCAACCTTCTGTTGATGTTGGATAGGCTCGCCCCATGTTGAAAATGTCTACGCTTTTTTTGCGTACATTGCGCGATGATCCAGCCGATGCTGAAGTCACCAGCCACCGATTACTTGTTCGTGCCGGATACATTCGACGAATCGCTGCAGGTATCTACTCATGGCTTCCACTGGGCGTTATTACCCTTCGCAACATCGAGAACGTAGTCCGTCAAGAGATGGATGCAGCAGGTTTCCAAGAGGTGCATTTTCCAGCGCTTTTGCCGCGCGAGGCTTATGAAACAACCAATCGCTGGGAAGAGTACGGCCCATCGCTTTTTCGTCTTCAAGATCGCAAAGGCGGAGACTATCTTTTAGGCCCAACCCACGAAGAGATGTTCACCTTAATGGTTAAGAGCGAATACTCATCGTATAAAGATTTGCCACTGTCTATCTATCAGATTCAAACAAAATATCGGGATGAAGCACGACCTCGCAGTGGAATTATCCGTGGCCGTGAGTTCGTAATGAAGGATTCATACTCTTTTGATATTGATAATGCAGGTCTTGATGTCTCTTATCAAAAACACCGCGATGCATATATCAGTTGTTTCAATCGTTTGGGACTGAAATACAATATTGTTAAAGCCGTATCTGGCGCGATGGGTGGATCAAAGTCAGAAGAGTTTTTAGCTCCATGCGATACGGGTGAAGATACCTATGTCTTATGTCCATCATGTGGATATGCAGCAAACGTTGAAGCCATGGTCACAAAAGTTCCTGCCGGTGATCCTTCGGGAGTTCCTGCACTGGAAGAGTTAGATACCCCAAATACACCAACAATTGACTCACTTGTTGCGATAATGAATGAAAAGTTTGGTGCTGGGCATTCGGCTGCAGATACTTTAAAAAACATTATGTTAGTTGCCGATGGGAAACCAATTGCGGTTTTAGTGCCGGGAGATCGTGAAGTTGATTTAAAACGTCTGCAAGAAAACTTAGGCGGGGTTCACGAGTTAAGAGTTTTTGAAGAGGCGGATTTTGCAAAACATCCACAGCTTGTAAAGGGATATATAGGTCCACAGGACGCCGCTAAATCTGGAATTACTGTTTATGCAGATCCTCGTGTAGCACCTGGGACATCATGGATAAGTGGCGCTAATAAAAAGGATCGCCATGCGCGCTTTGTTGTTAACGGTCGTGACTTCACTCCTGATGCATATATTGAAGCTGCCGAAGTTCGTGCAGGTGATGCCTGTCCAGAGTGCAATACGGAAGTTATTATCGATCGCGCGATCGAGATCGGCCATATCTTTCAGCTGGGTCAAAAGTATGCCCAAGCTTTAGATTTAACAGTGCTTGATAACAATGGAAAGTCACAAGTTGTCACCATGGGCTCGTATGGAATTGGTGTATCACGTGCAGTTGCGGCCATCGCCGAACAGACAAGTGATGCGATCGGTTTGAATTGGCCAGTTGAAATAGCCCCAGCCAAGGTACATATTGTCGCTACAGGTAAAGAGGATCTGCCTTTTGATACCGCACTCAAACTAGGAGAGGATTTAGAGGCGATAGGAATCAGCGTGATGCTAGATGATCGCCGTGATGCTAGTGCCGGAGTGAAGTTCAAAGATGCCGAGTTAATTGGAAATCCGATTATTGTCGTTGTTGGTAAGGCGCTAGCCGATGGAAATGTTGAAGTCCGCGTTCGCAGCAGTGGCGAAAAGCAAGAAGTTACACTTGGTCACGCAGTTGCAAAGATAACCGAACTTTTGAAGTAAGCCGTGTTTCTAGATTTAGGAATTGCTACAGCGTTCTTTCTTGTCCTGGCTTCTTTCTTTGCTGGATTTGTAGATTCGATCGCAGGCGGGGGAGGCTTGATTCAACTACCTGCACTTCTTATTGGTCTGCCCAAAACCGACACAGTGACCGTACTTGGAACCAATAAATTAGCGGCAGTCTTTGGCACAACAAGTGCCGCCGCGCTCTATCGCAGGCAGATTAAACCTGATCGTTCGATTCTTCTAGCTATGGCGCTACCTGCATTTATCGGTTCGGCAGGTGGAGCAATGCTGGCATCACGCATTCCAACATCGAGTATGCGCCCGATAGTCCTAATCCTCTTAATTGGCGTTGCAATATATACATGGTTAAAACCAGATTTAGGCAAAATCGAGCTTCTTAAACACCATTCACAACGTCGAGTTCATATCTGCATCCTGGCCGGCTTAGGTATTGGTTTCTATGATGGAATCTTTGGTCCTGGTACCGGCTCATTTTTAATGCTCGTTCTTGTCGCATCACTTGGTTATGCCTTTATTACTGCCTCTGCAATTGCAAAAGTAGTAAATGTCGCAACCAATATCGGTGCGCTTCTTATATTTGGCTTTCATGGCGCCATTATTTGGCAGATCGGATTAGTCCTTGGCGGGGCTAATATATGTGGGGCGATCCTGGGTTCTCGGCTGGCAATAAAGGGCGGATCTACACTTGTGCGTAAGGTTTTTCTACTTGTAACTGTAGCGCTGATTATTAAAGTGGGAATTGTGACTTTCCAAAGTTTTTAGTTACAATTGGGGCTACAACTTAATAAGAAAGTAGCCACACATGACGTTAAAAGAATCACTGACTGAACTTCTTACACCTGCAGTTGAAGGTGCAGGGTTTTTCCTCGAAGAAGTTATCCCAACAAATCCAGGCAATCACCGCATTATTACCTGCGTAGTCGATGGCCTTAAACCTCTTAATTTAGATGAAGTCACGGTGGTTTCACGGATAATCTCTGAATTACTTGATGAGACAACGTTGGTAGATGGAGCATTTACCCTTGAGGTTACGTCACCTGGTGTTGACCGCCCGATTACTAAACGCCGTCACTGGGAGAAGAATCTAACTCGAATTATTACATCCACATTTAACGATGGAACTACGTTGACTGCACGCCTAACCGAACTTCGTGACGAGGACGCAACATTTGTAGAGAACATCAAGGGGCGAATGAAGACGCATATCGTTGTTTTAGCTGACATTAAACGTGCACATGCTGAAGTCGAATTCAACCGTAAGGATGAAGAATAAATGCATGTCGAGATGAGCGCGCTGGTTGAGCTCACGAACGAAAAAGGAATTCCACTGGAGCAGTTAATTCAAGCCATCGAAATCGGCGTGCTAACGGCGTATAACCAAACCGATGAAGCTAAGCGTCATGCCCGTGCGTATCTAGATCGCGATAGCGGGGAGATTCAAATTTTGATTCCACAGTTTAATGAACTTGGTGAAAAAACCGGCGATGAGGCCGACATGCCCAATGGTTTTTCACGTGTTGCTACATCTACAGCGCGCCAAATCATTAAGTTAAAGATGCGTGAAACTAATGATGCTTCGATCGTCGGTGAATTTACTGGCAACGTGGGGGATGTTATCTCTGGCGTTGTTCAGCAAGGTCGCGACCCAAAGATGATCAATGTGAATTTAGGTCGCACCGAAGGCCGTATCCCTCCGCAAGAGCAAGTACCAGGCGAGGTCTACAACCACGGTGATCGAATTAAATGTTTCGTTGTAGAAGTAAAGCAAGGACTTAAGGGTCCTGAAATTATGTTATCGCGTAGCCATCCAGCACTTGTTAAGCAGTTATTTGCATTTGAAGTTCCAGAGATAAATGATCGCATCGTAGAAATCATGGCCGTTGCACGCGAGGCTGGTCATCGCACTAAGGTTGCAGTTAAATCTCATCGCGCGGGTGTTAGTCCTAAGGGCTCATTGATTGGGCCAATGGGCTCTCGTGCACGTGCGGTAATGGATGAGCTGCACGGTGAGAAGATCGATATCGTCGACTGGTCGGAAGATCCAGCCACTTTCATTGCGCATGCTTTAGCTCCGGCAAAGGTTTCATCGGTAGAGATCGTTGATCTGAGTTCCCGCTCGGCCAAAGTGATTGTCCCTGACTATCAACTCTCATTGGCCATCGGTAAAGATGGACAAAATGCACGCTTAGCCGCACGCTTAACTGGCTGGCGCATCGACATTCACCCAGATAACCCCATTATGTGAACTGGCACTTCATTGGATACGATGGCCCCCTGCACTTTTAACGAAATGGATATGAAAGATATGAAACTCACATGAGCTCGCTAGAACTATGAGGTCGGACAACTAGGGCTTGCATGTGAAAAACATTGCGGGCCAAGACAGGGGAAAATGTGTCAAAGGTCCGCGTACACGAGTTAGCAAAACAACTCGGTATGGAGAGCAAGGAAGTTCTTGCAAAGCTCCAAGATATGGGTGAGTTTGTAAAATCGGCATCATCGACAGTAGAAGCGCCAGTTGTTCGCAAGCTCATCGAAATGTATCCCAATGCAAAACCAGCTGAAGAAAAGAAGCCGGTCAAGAAAGCCGCAGCTAAAAAAGCAGCTGCCGCAAAACCAGAAGTAAGCGCTGAACAAGCCGCCTCTCTTGCTGCCGAACTTGGCGTTGATATTGAGGCAATAAAGGCTGAAGCAATTCGCGCCGAAGCTCATAAAGCAGAGTTACAACACAAGGCCGAAGCAGTGCGTGCACAAGAAGATGCACCAGCAACTGAAGCGCCAAAGCCAGCTGCGCGTCCAGGTAATAATCCATTCTCAACCGGTGGTGGTGTTCCACGCCCACCGCGTCCAGGTAATAATCCATTCTCAACTGGTGGTGCAGTTCCGCGTCCACCACAACGTCCGACAGGTGCACCTCGCCCAGGAATGAGCGGGCCGCGTCCAGGTTCAGTGCGTCCAGGTTTTGCTGCACGACCAGCAGGATCGCGTCCACCAGCAGGTGCCGGTTTTCCACCGCGCACTGGTGCTGGTGCACCAGCACCAACGTCTCCGTACAAGAGCAATGCGCCAGTTGCACCAGGTGGTGCACCAACTCGTCCAGGAGGTGGACGTCCACCACAGCGTGGCGGAGCAGGCGGAGCTTTCGGAAAGAATGCAAGCAAGAAGTCAGGTCGTAAAGCGAAGTCGCGTAAAGCACTTCGCGATGAGTTCGACAATATGCAAGCGCCACAACTGGGTGGCGCAGTTGTTCCGCACGGTGATGGAAAGACGCCAATTCGTATGCGTCGGGGTTCATCATTGGCAGACTTTGCCGACAAGATTGGTGCAGATCCAGCAGCGTTAGTTGCAGCACTTTTTCACTTAGGTGAGATGGTGACAGCTACACAATCAGTTGACGCGGATACTTTTGAAATTCTCGGAGTACAACTTGGTTATGAAATCCAAATTGTTAGTCCAGAAGATGAGGATCGCGAACTTCTGCAAGGCTTTGATATTGATTTAGCTGATGAGCTTGCAGCTCTTGATCCCGAAATGCTCGTGGCACGTCCACCAGTTGTCACTGTAATGGGTCACGTTGACCATGGTAAGACTTCGTTGCTCGATGCAATTCGCAAGAGTGAGGTCATGAAATCTGAGGCCGGCGGAATTACACAGCACATTGGTGCATATCAAATTCACCATGATCACAACGGCACAAACCGTGCGATTACATTTATCGATACACCAGGTCACGAAGCATTTACCGCTATGCGTGCACGTGGTGCCAAAGTAACTGATATTGCGGTGCTTGTTGTTGCCGCAGATGATGGCATCATGCCGCAGACAATCGAGGCGTTAAACCATGCACAAGCTGCCGATGTTCCAATCGTTGTAGCTGTTAACAAGATGGATAAAGAAGGCGCAAATGCCGACAAAGTCCGTCAACAGTTAACTGAGTACAACTTAATCGCTGAAGAGTACGGCGGAGAAACTATTTTCGTAAATGTTTCTGCAAAATCTGGTCAAGGCGTCGATGATCTTATTGAATCAATTCTGCTTACTGCAGATGCAGCAATTGACCTTCGCGCAGTTGCCGATGACAGTGCTCGCGGTGTTGCAATTGAGGCCCACCTTGATCGTGGACGTGGACCAGTAACTACTGTCCTAGTTCAACGCGGAACGTTAAAGATCGGTGATGCAATAGTTGCCGGTGGCTCTTTCGGTCGCGTTCGTGCGATGTTGGATGAGAACGGTGATTCTGTTGAAACTGCCGGACCATCGCGTCCAGTTCAAGTTCTTGGATTCACATCTGTACCAAGTGCTGGCGATACATTCTTAGTTGCCGATGAGGATCGAACTGCGCGTCAGATTGCTGAAAAGCGTCAAGCCGCAGAACGTAATGCTCAATTGGCGAAGGCGCGTAAGAAGGTTTCATTGGAAGACTTCATGGAGCAGTCCAAGATTTCTACATTGAACTTAATTCTTAAGGGCGACGTCAGTGGTTCGGTAGAAGCACTTGAAGAAGCGTTGATGCAGCTCGATGTTGGCGCAGAAGTTGATCTTCGCGTTATTCACCGCGGCGTTGGTGCAATCACTAAGAGCGATATTACGTTGGCATCTGCCTCAACTGCTGTGGTTATCGGCTTTAATGTTAAGCCTGAGCCACAAACTGCGATCTTTGCCGACCAAGAAGGCGTTGAAGTTCGCTTCTACTCAGTTATCTATCAAGCAATCGATGAGATTGAACTATCTCTGAAGGGCCTTCTCAAGCCAATCTACGAAGAGGTCGTCTTGGGTAATGCTGAAGTTCGAGAGATCTTCAAATCATCTAAGGCTGGAAATATCGCAGGATCGATTGTTAAAGATGGAATCATCCGTCGAAATGCAAAGGCGCGCATCATGCGTGGCGATCAGATCCTTGTCGATAACCTCACCATCGATTCACTCAAGCGCTTCAAAGATGATGCAACTGAGGTTAAAGAGGGCTTCGAGTGCGGTATTGGTGTTGGCAACATGAAGGAGATCGCTGTTGGCGACACAATTCAGGTATTTGAGATGCGCGAGAAAAAGCGAGCATAAGAATGAGTCCATCACATCGCACCTTAAAAGTAGCCGACCGCATTAAAGTGGTAGTGGCACAACTGCTTGAGACGAAGATTAAAGATCCACGTCTTGGCTTTGTCACTATTACTGATGCGCGCGTAACTGGGGATCTTCAACAAGCCTCAGTTTTCTACACCGTACTGGGGGATTTAGATCAGCGCGCTTCAACGGCCGCAGCCCTTGAGAGCGCAAAAGGAGCTATCCGATCCGCTCTTGGTCGCGAACTCGGTCTTCGTATTACGCCTTCGTTGGCATTTTTTGAAGACGGTCTACCAGAGAGTGCCAAAGCACTTGATTCACTACTTGAAAAAGTACATGAGCAGGATGCCCACGTCGCAGAGCTTCGCAAGAATGCAACCTATGCAGGGGGAGAAGATCCTTATAAAGCCCCACGCATAATCGAGTCGGAGTAATCATCGAGCACGGATTTCTGGTTGTCGATAAAGAGCCAGGAATGACTAGTCATGATGTTGTGGCTATTGCCAGACGCGCATTGGGCACACGTAAAGTCGGTCATGCTGGAACATTAGATCCGATGGCGACTGGAATTTTAGTTCTTGGTTTTAACAACGGAACACGCCTGCTTCAGTACATCGCTGACGGAGATAAAACATATCAAGGGACCATGGTCTTAGGCATCGCGACAGTTACCGATGATGCCGAGGGTGAGATTATTTCAACTGGCGATGTTTCACATATTACTGACGCACAGATTGAAACTGAGCTAGCAAAGATGCGCGGAAGAATTATGCAGCGACCTAGTTCGGTATCGGCCGTGAAGGTCGATGGTGAGCGCGCTTACGACCGAGTGAGAGCCGGAGAGGTGGTTGAACTCGCTGCTCGTGAGGTCACAATTAGCCAGTTAGATATTCTGGAAATTCGCCATTTAAATGCGACGATTGAAGTCGATATAGAAGTCACATGCTCTGCTGGAACTTACATCCGATCAATAGCACGTGATTGTGGAAACGCACTCAATATTGGCGGTCATCTCTCGTCATTGCGTCGCAGTCGGGTTGCAAGTTTTGGGTTAGATCAAGCAGTGACTCTTACTCAATTAAAGAATAATGAATTCACAGTTTTGCCATTGTCCGATGTTGCGCGTGCAACCTTTGCGCCTCGCGAACTAGCTTTAGATGAGCGCCAAGAGCTCTCTTTCGGTCGCCCACTCTCGCCCAATCCAACGGATGGAATTTATGCGGGGATGAGTGGCGATAATCAACTGATTGCACTGCTGGCCAATAAAGATGGTCTTGCTAAACCTATTGCTGTGTTCACAGCAGCGAGCTAACTAGGTAATAATAATCCAATGAGCGTTGTTGTAATCGGAGTCTTTGATGGTGTCCATAAAGGTCACCAGGCCGTACTCAACCGTGCCAAAGCAATTGCTGGGGATGAAAAAATAGTTGCGCTCACTTTTGACCCACATCCAGTCAGTATTTTTGCACCAGACCGGGCGCCAACGCTTTTAACGATTCTCACTGACCGGATTGAGCTACTCAAAATTCACAATGCCGATCAAGTTGCAGTTATGAAGTTCACGCCCGAGTTTGCGGCGATGAGCCCAGAGGATTTTGTTAATAAAATTTTGGTACAACAGTTAAGTGCAACAACGGTCGTTGTTGGTAAGAACTTTACTTATGGCCATAAAGCAGCTGGAAATATTGAATCCCTTAAAGCCCACACAGAGTTTGAGACAGTGATATTAGATTTAGCCCCTGAAGATGGCGAGGTTGTTTCATCCACCCGCATTAGAAAACTGATCATTGAGGGAGATGTTGAAAAAGCTCGCGAATTATTAACGCGCCCGCACCGCCTAGATGGAATAGTTGTTCATGGCGAAAAGCGCGGCCGTGAAATTGGATACCCGACGGCAAACCTAGGCGATCTTGAGCACCAAACAATTCCAGCCGATGGCGTCTATGCCGGATGGTTATCTGTCGGAATCGATCGTTGGCCAGCGGCGATATCGATCGGCACTAACCCAACTTTTGCCGGTGTGCGTGGGCGCCAAGTCGAGGCCTATGCGCTGGACCGTACTGATTTAGATCTCTATACAAAGGCTGCAACAATTGAGTTTGGGTGGCGCCTTCGAGATACGTTGACATTTGATGGTCTTGAGCCATTGCTCGTTCAGATGGCCAAAGACTGCGCAAAAGCCCGCGAATTGACCGAGCACTGAACCCGATTTCACGTATCCACAGCCCCGCTGGTAGCCTTTGCATCCAACGAGAAAGCGATTTTCCGTGAGGTACACCGGAAAACCCCGTGATCATCAGAAAAATAGGAGCACCACTACATGGCACTAACACCAGAGGCAACACAGGCAATCGTCGCAGAGTACGGATCTACTCCTACTGATACGGGAAGTCCTGAAACACAGGTCGCTTTGCTATCCAAGCGCATTGAAGAGATCACAACACACTTAAAGACCAACCCACATGACCACCACAACCGTCGTGGACTTTTGTTACTAGTTGGACGTCGTCGTCGAATTCTTCAGTATCTCGCAAAGACAGATATCAATCGCTACCGTGCGATT
>Ga0163199_1000050_pt1 | contig 74164 bp, 76 predicted proteins | sample PL_2010_150m_FD_113537 | JGI IMG/M metagenome (GOLD analysis project Ga0163199, IMG submission 113537) | Freshwater microbial communities from Powell Lake, British Columbia, Canada to study Microbial Dark Matter (Phase II) - PL_2010_150m | ecosystem: Environmental > Aquatic > Freshwater > Lake ...
GGTTGACAGATGCGCCGGAACGGCCGCCACCGGGGCAGCGGGAGGAGGGGGCGGGGGGGCGGTCGCCGGCCCGGGAGCAGGCATTTTCGCCGCACCGGGGCGCAGAATCATCGTCTTCTCGAAGTCCGCACTTGAGGTCTGCTGCGGAACTTCGCTGACGTATTTCAGCCGGTACTTACCCAGTTCTATCGTGTCGCCATTGACCAGAAAGTGCTTCTTGACCGACTGGCCATTGACGAAAGTGCCGTTCGTGCTGCCCAGATCTTCCAGAAAGGAATCGTTAAGGATGGTGATCACCACCGCGTGTTCGCCGGAGATTGCCAGATTGTCGATCTGAATATCAGTATGCGGCTTGCGGCCGATCGTGATGCGCTCCTTTGTCAAGGGAATTTCCTTGAGCACCGTGGTTTCCATGCTGAGTATGAGCTTAGCCATTAGTTTTCGTCCTTCGAGGTCACTGAGCGCTTCATTACTTGAACCAGGCCAGGAAACGGGCCCACCAGCCGCGCGCGGCCGGATATTCCCCCTTCACCTTGACCAGGATTACCGAAACATTGTCGCGGCCGCCGTTGTCGCAGGCCATCTCGATCAACTGCGTCGCACACAACTCCAGATTGGCTGACAGGGCGCCCAGGGTCATGCCTATCTCTTCGTCCTCAACCATGTCGTTAAGGCCGTCGGAACAGAACAGGTAGACGTCGCCCGGCAAAACCTCATGATCGTGTATCTCGGCCGCTACCTCAGGATCAATCCCGACGGCACGCGTGACCAGATTCTTGTTCTGCGAATGGCGCGCCTGTTCGGGCGTGATGATGCCGGCGTCGATCTGCTCCTGCAGCAGCGAATGGTCGCGCGTGATCGGCTGAAAATCCTCACCGCGCATTCTGTATAACCGCGAGTCGCCAATGTGCCCGACCGTCACCCTGTTGTCGTGGAACACACCGACTACCAGCGTCGTTCCCATGCCGGCGTACTGTGGCTGGCTCTGTGCCGCCTGATAGATGGAGGCATTGACGCGCGCCATTTCCTCTTCGACCTTGACATGCGCCCAGGACTTGCCGGAAGGATCCTTGCTGCTCGGCTCGCGCTCGATGAAGGCCTTTTCCAGCTCTGTGCCCAGCATTGCCGTTGCCATGCCGCTGGCGACCTCGCCCGCATTGTAACCACCCATGCCGTCGGCCAGCACGGCGAACCCGCGCAGCGGATTGGCCATGACGGAGTCTTCATTGTTCGAGCGAACCATCCCGGGATTGCTCTGGGTGACAATTTCGAGAACAGCATTCATATCCATGGCTCGGCCCTCAAATGCTGATATCGACGCCGGAATCATCGGCGGCGGCGCTGCCGCCGCTCATAGTCATGCAAGTCCGGATGTCCCGCGCGAATTCCGCACCGGTCTGGTAGCGCGCGTCCGGATCCTTGGTCATCGCCTTGTCGATGATCGCCACCAAACAGTCCGGCAGTGCGGGATTGATACTGCGAATGTCCGGGTGCGGCTCATTCGCAATGCGGAACATCAGTTGCGCCATCGAATCGCCCTCGAACGGCAGCTTGCCACTGGACATCTGGTAGAGCATTACCCCCAGCGAGAACAGGTCGGACCGGCCGTCGATCTTCTTGCCCGCCAGTTGCTCGGGTGACATGAAGCTCGGCGTACCCAGCACCATGCCGGTCTTGGTTTTCGAAGAATCGGTAATGCGCGCAATACCGAAGTCGGTCACCTTGACCTGGTCGGAATCTGGCTCGTACATGATGTTCGCAGGCTTGATATCGCGATGCACCACATTGAATTCGTGCGCGTAGGACAGCGCGTCGGCCACGCGCGCAACGATGCTCATCACACGCGGCAGCGGCAACAGATTGCCCGGCTTGGCGTAGGACACCAGATCCTTGCCCTTGAGAAACTCCATGGCGATGTAGGCCAGGTCGTGCTCTTCGCCGGCATCGAACATGGTCACGATGTTGGCGTGGTTGAGACGCCCTGCGGTTTCGGCCTCGCGGAAGAAGCGCTCCTTGACCTCGACCAGTTCGTCGGCCTCGAACTCCTGCGACAGCGCCATGGTCTTGATCGCCACCACCCGATTGATCTTCGGATCGCGGCCCAGATAAACCACGCCCATTGCGCCCTTGCCCAGTTCCTTCTCGATCTCGTAGCGACCCAGCATCGGCTTTTCCACATTGCCGGCGGTATCGATCAGGCTGGCATTGCTGCGTCCGCCACCGCCGCCGCCGAGAATTATGGTTTCGGAAAGCTGCTTGGCGCGATTCACGCGGGACTCGATGTCGCGGAACTTCGGGTTGAAATCGAAGATGTAACGGAACGCCGCCTCGGCCTTGTTGAACTGTCGCTTGCGTTCGAAATCAAGCGCAAGGTTGTACATGTTTTCCATCAAGGCCTCGTCCATCGGGCACTTGCGGAACTTGTCGAAAGCCATGTCGAGCTGCCCCTGACCCTGGAAAGCCAGACCCAGCATGCGATTCGATTCCGCCGAATCGGCATCCGATTTTTCCTTGCCCCGCTCGGAAACCAGGAAGCGTTTGGTGGTCAGCAGCAAATGGCCGACCAGCAGCAGAGTGGCCGGTACCATCAACTGAATCCACATCAGTTGCGTCGTCATCAGTACGAAATGGACTCCGATCAGCGCCACCAGCAGGCCTGCGGTGATCAAGGCCGCCATGCCGGCCTTGATCCTCGGCAGAAGGCCGATGAGGTAGCCGGCGATCAGCAGGAATACCAGCTTTTCGACCCAGAAGCCCCAGGTCGGAGCGACGAAGAAATGTTCGGAAAGCAGGCTGGATACCGCATGCGCCTGCATCAGCACGGCAGGCATGGCCGGGCTGACCGGGGTGACGAACACACTTCCCACCGAAGATGACGTCGGCCCGATCAGGACTATCTTGTCGCGATACTTTTCGTAGGGAATCTTGCCACTCTTGACGTCGAAGAACGAATCAACCTGAAACGCCGGGCTGCCATCACGGTCCTTGTAATAGAACGTCAGCATGCGCGTATCGATATCTGTGCCGATCTTGAGCCTGCCCAGCTTGACCGAACTGCCGGCGGTCACCTGAATGTCTGCCACAGTTAGATTGTGGCTCCTGGCTGCCACCAGCAGTGACAGGGAAGGGTAGGCCTGGTCGAAATGCGCCAGCACCAGGGGTTCGGTGCGAATCGCGCCATCCAGATCCGGGATCACGTTGAGGTGGCCGATGGCGGTCACTACCTTGCCCAACGGCTCGATCACGCCGGCATCGACACCAAGCGTCGGCCAGGGCGGCGCTTCGGCGGCGCCGGTCAGCTTCACCGCATTCTTCTTCACATAGTCGGGCAGATCCTTGTCGGGCCGACCACGCGGCTCACCCAGCACGAACAGCATCGGCAGCGCCACATTGCCCGCCTTGGCGAAGGCTTCCGCCAGACGGCGGTCCGTATTCAGCTTCTGATCCGCTTCGAGAAGTATCGACTCGATCTGCGGACAGGATGAAAGCGCGGCGACCGGCGCCTGAGCAGGAACGGGGGCCACCGCCGCCTCACCTGCCGCGGGCGTTGCGGGGACTGCAACAGCCGAAGGCACGGTCACACCACAGGTCTCGATCAGTTTGTTGACATAAGCCAACCCTTGATCTCGCTGCGGCTCGGAGTAGAACACCGTGGTGGCGATGACTTTGGCCTTGGCGGCGGCAAGCTTGTCGACCATGTCAGCCATGATCTCGCGTGACCACGGCCAACGGCCGATGTTGTCCAGGCTGGGCTTGTCGATCGCAATCACGGCGATCTTGTCAGAGGGCGTGCGCGTCGTGGCCGCCACACCCATGTCATAGGCCTTGCGCTCCAGGCCCTGCAATAGTTCGCCATTGCCCAGAATCAGCACGACCACGCTGACCGCAACACCGAAGAACCAGTCACTCTTCCAGAAGTCCACCTTCTTCATCGGTCGCTACCCTGTATGAGAGCCCTCATTAAAACAGGACAATAAACCCAATTCTTACAGTCCTGCATCAACTCCGTCAATCAATTTCATGACATCCGGCCCCGGTCGGCGATGTCACACGCGGATTCTATGCGGAAAAAAGCCGCTCCAGCCTCCGCCGGTGCGGCTTTTTGGCGTATCACCAACGCCGACTCTTACTTCAGCAGTGCCTTGAGCAGCTTGCCCATTTCCGACGGGTTGCGCGTCACTGTGAAACCGCATTCTTCCATGATCGCCAGTTTGGCATCCGCCGTATCGGCGCCACCCGAGATCAGTGCGCCGGCGTGGCCCATGCGCTTGCCTGCGGGCGCCGTCACGCCAGCGATGAAGCCGACGATGGGCTTCTTCATGTGGGCCTTGCACCACACCGCGGCATCGGCCTCGTCCGGGCCGCCGATTTCGCCGATCATGATCACCGCATCGGTGTCCGGATCGTCGTTGAAGGCCCGCATGATGTCGATGTGCTTGAGGCCATTGATCGGATCGCCGCCAGTACCGACCGCCGTCGACTGGCCGAGGCCGATCTCCGTCAGTTGGGCCACCGCTTCATACGTCAGCGTGCCGGAGCGGGAGACCACGCCGATGCGACCCTTGCGGTGAATGTGGCCGGGCATGATGCCGATCTTGATTTCATCCGGTGTGATGATCCCGGGGCAGTTGGGACCAAGCAGCAGGGTCTTCTTGCCGCCGGCGGCTTCCTTGGCCAGCATCTTGTTGCGCACCACCAGCATGTCCCGCACCGGGATGCCTTCGGTTATGCATATTGCCAGATCGAGGTCGGCTTCGCAGGCTTCCCATATGGCGGCGGCGGCGCCGGCGGGCGGCACGTAAATCACGGAAACGGTAGCGCCGGATTGCGCCTTGGCTTCCTTGACCGAGCCGAAGATCGGGATGCCGAAAATCGACTCGCCGGCCTTCTTCGGGTTCACGCCGGCGACGAAGCAGTTCGTGCCGTTGGCGTACTCCTGGCATTTCTCGGTATGAAACTGGCCCGTCTTCCCTGTAATTCCCTGGGTGATGACCTTGGTGTCTTTGTTGATCAGGATGGACATATCGGTTCCTTAGTGCTTGACGGCGGCGACGATCTTGGTCGCGGCATCGGCCATGGTATCGGCGGAAATTATCGGCAGGCCGGAATCCTTGAGGATCTGCTTGCCGATGTCATCGTTGGTGCCCTTCATGCGAACCACCAGCGGTACGCTGAGATGCGTTTCCCTGGCTGCGGCGACGATGCCGGTCGCAATCGTGTCGCATTTCATGATGCCGCCAAAGATGTTCACCAGAATGCCATTGACCTTGGGGTTCTTCAGCATGATCTTGAAGGCCGCGGTGACCTTCTCGGTGGTGGCGCCGCCGCCCACGTCAAGGAAGTTGGCCGGTTCGGCGCCAAACAGCTTGATGGTATCCATGGTCGCCATCGCCAGACCGGCGCCGTTCACCAGACAGCCGATGTTGCCGTCGAGCGAAATATAGGAGAGGTCATGTTTCGAGGCCTCGATTTCATCGGCATCTTCTTCATCCAGATCGCGGTAAGCCACTATTTCCGGCTGACGGTAGAGCGAGTTGGAGTCGAAGTTGAACTTGGCGTCGATCGCCTTGATGTTGCCGTTGCCTTCCAGAATCAGCGGGTTGATTTCGGCCAGACTGGCATCGGTTTCCATGTAGCAGGTATACAGCTTCTTGAAGGTGTCCGCCGCCTGCGCCACAGACCCGTCCGGCACGCCAATACCTTTCGCCAATTGGGTCGCCTGAGCGTCCGTGAGCCCGACCAGCGGATCAACGAAGACCTTGATGATCTTCTCCGGCGTGTTCTTAGCCACAGTCTCGATATCCATGCCGCCCTCGGACGACGCCATCAGGGCAACCTTCTGCGTCACGCGATCGGTAAGCGCTGCGCAGTAGTATTCATGCTTGATATCGGCCCCTTCCTCGATCAGCAAGCGGCGCACTTTCTGGCCCTCGGGGCCGGTCTGGTGAGTCTTGAGTTGCATGCCAAGAATTGATTTTGCATAGATTCTGACTTCGTCGGGATTTCTGGCGACTTTCACGCCACCACCCTTGCCACGTCCTCCGGCATGGATCTGCGCCTTGACCACCCAGACCGTGCCACCGAGTTCCTCGGCAACCTTGACCGCCTCATCGACCGAAAAAGCCGGCTTGCCGCGCGGAACCGCCACGCCGAACTTTTTCAGGATTTCCTTGCCCTGATATTCGTGGATCTTCATGCGTCTTCCTTGTTGTAGGTAGTTCGTTGATCGGGGCCGACATCGATCCGAAAAACCAGGTGCCGGTCTTGTTGCAGCGAGGTCGCGCGGGAAAAAACGTCAACCCGTCGCCGAAGTCGTCCTACGACGCCACAGAAGCGAGAAAACAGACTGCGACGCTATTGTTGCGGCGCGGAATACTAACATAAGCACACTTAATGGACGCTTACGGACACTGATTTCCGGCCCGAGCAGACTCTCCGGCATGCCAGGCTGGCAGGCATCATAATGACTGAGGGCTAACCGTATGCCGCCCGGGGCACTGACTCTCAACCGCAGGAGACTTCGATGAACCGCCCTCGCTTTCTGCTGGCTCTGGACCAAGGCACCTCCAGCTCGCGCAGTGTCGTGTTCGACTGCCAAGGGCGCATTGTGACAATGGCACAGCGTGAAATCCGACAGATATTTCCCCAGCCCGGCTGGGTCGAACACGACCCGCGTGAAATCTGGACCAGCCTACTGTCAACCGCGCAGGAAGCACTGAACAAGGGCGGTATCGGCGCCGCCGACGTTGCCTCCATCGGCATCACCAGCCAGCGCGAAACCACCCTGGTATGGAACCGCAGCACGGGCGAGCCGCTTTGCAATGCCATCGTCTGGCAGGACCGGCGCACCGAGCCCGGCTGCGCCACACTGCGGGAACGTGGCTTCGAATCACTGGTACGCGACAGGACCGGTCTGATCATCGATGCCTATTTTTCCGGCGCCAAGCTCAAGTGGATCCTCGACAAGGTTCCAGGCGCACGAGAAGCGGCAGGCCGTGGCGAATTGGCCTTCGGTACCGTGGATTCCTGGCTGACCTGGCAGTTGACGGGCGGCGCCGTGCATGCCACCGATGTCAGCAACGCCTCGCGCACCATGCTCTTCAACATTCACCGCAACCAGTGGGACGACGAGTTGCTGATGATGCTCGATATTCCACGTGAAATCCTGCCTGAAGTGCATGCGTCGAGTCATTTCTATGGCCATACGCGTGCCGACCTGTTCGGCGCGCCAATCGCCATCGGCGGCATCGCCGGCGACCAGCAAAGCGCGTTGTTCGGCCAAGCGTGCTTCGGGTCCGGTCTGGCCAAGAACACCTATGGCACCGGTTGCTTCATGCTCGTGCATACCGGCGAACATTGCCAAACCAGCCACAATGGCCTGATCGCCACCAGCGCCGCACAAGTGACTGCCACGCCCGAGTTTGCCCTGGAGGGCAGTGTGTTCATCGGTGGTGCGGTAGTGCAATGGCTGCGTGACGGCTTGCAGGCCATCAAGGGCAGCGAGGCCGTACAGGATCTAGCCGAAAGCGTGCCCGACAGCGGCGGCGTGTTGTTCGTGCCGGCTTTCACCGGCCTCGGCGCGCCCTACTGGAAGCCTGATGCGCGCGGTGCCATCCTCGGCCTGAGCCGCGGGACCACCGTGGCACACATCGCCCGCGCGGCCCTGGAAAGCATCGCCTTCCAGAGTACGGCGCTATTGCAGGCGATGAGTCGCGATTTGGCGGACAGCGGCGGCGTAACCGAGTTGCGCGTTGATGGCGGCGCCTGCGTAAACAATCTGCTGATGCAGTTTCAGGCCGACCTGCTCGGCATCCCCGTGGTGCGGCCGAAAGTCATCGAGACCACGGCGCTGGGTGCCGCCTATCTGGCCGGCTTATCCTGCGGGGTCTATACGGACCTCGACCAGCTTGCCGCACAGTGGCAGGCCGAGCGAACCTTTCATCCGACCATGTCACGCGGCCGCGCCGCCGAACTGATGCAGCGCTGGGAACACGCGGTGGCCCAGACGACGCTTTAGCCGCCGCGTCTGACTCTGTCTGCCTTCGCTCTGCGTGACGGGGATTCCCCTTCGGGGGCCGTCAATTCCGCTTCGCGGGCCGGCAAGCGCCGACTCCTGCTCAGCCGCGCCGCTTTTCCTGCAGCGTCTTCAGTTCCGGCAGTTTGACCCGCTTGCGGTCCGCCTCCACGGCAGTCAGGGCCTCGACTTCCTTCATCGTGGCATGGCAGCGCGTCACCAGGTCGAGATAGACGCCGGTGCCTTCCACCTTCCACGCCATTTCCAGTTCGGTCAGTTCGCGCATCACCTTGGCCGGCACCCCGGCCGCCAGCATGCGCGGCGGAATTTCCATGCCGGCCTTGACGAAGCTCTGTGCCGCAACGATGGCCGATTCGCCGACCACGGCGTTGTCCATCACCACCGCGTTCATGCCGACCATGCCGTTCCTGCGCACGATGCAGCCGTGCAGTATGGCGCCATGGCCGATGTGGCCGCGTTCCTCGACGATGGTGTCGCTGCCGGGAAAGCCGTGCATCACGCAACAATCCTGCACATTGGCGCCGGCGCCGATGAACAGACGGCCGAAATCGCCGCGCAGACTGGCGCAGGGACCTATATAAGCACCGGGGCCGACGACGACATCGCCAATCAGGACCGCCGACGGGTGCACGTAGGCCGTCGGGTCAACCACGGGTACGACTCCGTCAATTTCGTAAACCTTCATTCGGCCCCCTCCATGTTCTGGTCCCGCACTGTGCCGGACATCACAGCAGCGTAACCCACTCCTGCGCCCAGTTCAGCGCATCCTCGTCGGGAAGCGGCTGGGTGCAGGCATCAATCTCAAGTCTCTCTCCCACCTTCCTTGCGCCGCATGCGGCGAATAACGCATCCATATCCTTGCCGGCCCGGCAGAAGGTCGCTTTGTAAGTCTGATCGCCGAGAGCGATCACGCCGTACCGCAGATGGGAAAGATCCGGCGCTTCTTCACGCAAGCGCTCTGCCAGCGGGATAATGTTGTCGGGCAATTCGCCGTCACCGTGCGTCGAGGTGCACACCAGCACCGCATCGCGACCCGCAAGATCCACGCTGCCGGCGTCGGCATCCGCAGCCACCTCGACTTCGTGACCGAGAGCGGGCAGATTGTCTGACAAATGGTCGGCACACATCTGGGCGTTGCCCGACTCGGTGCCGACGATAATCAGTATGTTGGCCATGGTGCCTTTTCCTCGAACGTCCCGCTCGCGAGGGAACGGTGACGTGATACATTTTTATTGTACCCTGCAGGTGTCTTTTGTGTCATAATTAATTTGCTACTATTTCAATATTTCATGTTGGCAACATTGCATCCATTTGGCGCACACCGTGAAATGATTCTATAGTCCGGACGTAGAGTATGGGCACTCATTGTGGAGCGAGACATGCAGAAACAGGACAAGGATTTTCTCGAGCGCATCGCCGCTGGTCAAAGGGTTGTGCGCAGGGACCTCGCCTCGGACGATGCTCCCCAGGGGGATCTCCTGCGCTGTGCGGGAAAGCCGGTGCCGACCGACTACCGAAGCGAATTGATGCGCCTGGTGGTGGTGTTCGCCGATTCCGAACTGGCGGGTGCTGCCGGCTTCTGCCCGTTCATCAACAGGGGGCCGGGAGTGCGCGAGCGCATCGTCGCGGCGAAGATCGTTACAGAGAAATATGTCCACGCCGAGATGGCGCTCAAACTGATCGAACCCTTCGGCGTCAACCTCCTGCTCTATGTGCGATCCCACGCATGGGATTCACGCCTCGACCGCCACATCGATCTCGGTACGCGACGCATCGGCGGCGACAAGCGGCTCAATGTTTTCCACTATCCGCTCGAAGGCTGGGAAGATGCTGTCGTCTTCAACATGCTGATGGGCGCCGCCACTGCGCTGCAGTTGGCGGAAATGGCGCAGAGCTCCTATACGCCCCTTGCCGAAGCGATCGCACAGATTCTGCCGCGCGAGCAGGAACATGCGCAATTGGGTGAAGGCGGCGTCAGGCAGGCCATCGAACGCAGCGCCAACAGGGTTGCCGTGCAAGCCGCCGTCAACTACTGGCATCCACGCGTCATCGCAACATTCGGCCGCGTCGATTCTGATCATGCCGCGGTCTATATGCAGTACGGCCTGCGCCGTCGCAGCAGCGCAGAGATGCTGAGCGACTGGAAGGCGCAATCCGCCGCCGCGCTCAAGCGACTCGGCATCGCGGTCCCAACCTGATCGACCTCTGGAATCCAGCCAATGAACTACCAGTACATCCTTTTTTCGCTCGAAAGCGGCATCGCCCGCGTCACGCTAAACCGACCGGACCGGCTCAACAGCTTCAACGCAGAGATGCACCTGGAACTGCGCGACGCGCTGGTCCGGACACGCGACGGTGGCGCTCGCGTGCTGCTGTTGACCGGAGCTGGACGCGGCTTCTGTGCCGGCCAGGACCTGTCCGAGCGCAACGTCATGTCGGGCAGTGATCCGGTCGATCTCGGTTTTACCATCGAGACCTACTACAAGCCGCTGGTGCTGAGTCTGCGTGAACTCGAAATGCCGGTGATCTGTGCCGTCAATGGCGTCGCCGCCGGAGCCGGGGCCAGCATAGCGCTGGCCTGCGACCTGGTGATCGCGGCGCGCTCGGCCAACTTCATCCAGGCCTTCTGCAAGCTGGGCCTGGTGCCTGATGCCGGCGGCACATGGGTGCTGCCGCGCCTCATCGGCACAGCCCGCGCCATGGGTCTGGCATTGCTGGGCGACAAACTCGCCGCAGAGCAGGCCGAGGCATGGGGGCTGATCTGGAAATGCGTCGATGACGACAAGCTGATGGCCGAAGCCGAAAAGCTTGCCCTCCACTTCAGCACCGCACCAACCAAGGGACTGGCTCGTGCCAAGCAGGCACTCTACGCAAGCAGCGGCAACAGCCTCGAACAGCAGCTCGAACTGGAACGCGCCAGTCAGCAGGAACTGGGTTTTGGCCACGACTACCGAGAGGGCGTTGCCGCCTTCATGGAAAAACGCAGCCCCAATTTCAGGGGCGACTGATGAGTCTGACACCGCAGCAGGTAGCAGATCGCTGTACCGAAATCATGTGGCCGGACGACCACGCGGCGCGCGGTCTGGGCATCACCATCGTCAGTACCACCCCAGGGGGAGCAATAGTGACCATGGTGGTGCGGCAGGACATGGTCAACGGGCACGGCATCTGCCACGGCGGATTCATTTTCGCAGTGGCAGACACCAACTTCGCCTACGCATGCAACAGTTTCAACCACCGCGCGGTGGCTGCCGGCGTCGACATCAACTTCATCGCCCCGGCCCATCTCGGCGACACGCTGACCGCCACCGGAGGCGCGCGCCATCAGGGTGGCCGTAGCGGCATTTATGATATCGAGGTCACCAACCAGAACGGCAAGACCATAGCGGTGTTTCGTGGCCGCTCCACCCGCATCAAGGGACACTTTTTTGACGAAAGCGAAATGGCATGAGCGAACAAGCCTTTATCTGCGACGCAGTACGCACACCAATTGGCCGCTATGGCGGCACGCTGTCCGGCATCCGCACCGACGATCTGGGCGCGCTGCCGATCAAAGCCTTGATGACACGCAATCCGAAAGTTGATTGGAGCCTGGTCGAGGACGTCATCTACGGCTGCGCCAACCAGGCGGGCGAGGACAACCGCAACGTGGCGCGCATGGCCGCGCTGCTGGCCGGCCTTCCGGTCAGTGTCCCGGGGGCGACCATCAACCGTCTGTGCGGCTCCGGCATGGATGCCATCGGTACTGCCTCCCGCGCGATCAAGGCTGGAGAGGCCCGGCTGATGGTGGCCGGCGGCGTTGAAAGCATGAGCCGCGCGCCCTTTGTCATGCCGAAAGCAGAAAGCGCCTTTTCGCGCAGCAACGCGGTGTATGACACGACCATCGGCTGGCGTTTCATCAACAGGCTGATGAAGCAGCAATACGGGGTGGATTCGATGCCCGAAACCGCCGACAACGTCGCGGCCGAATTCGGCATCGGACGCGCCGACCAGGACGCCTTTGCCTTGCGTTCGCAGCAGCGATGGGGTGCAGCGCAGGCGGCCGGCTTCTTCAGGGACGAGATCGTTCCGGTCGAGATTGCCCAGAAAAAGGGAGAGCCGAAGATTTTCGACACCGACGAGCATCCGCGTCCCGACACCACGCCGGAACAACTGGCAAAGCTCAAAGGCATCAACAAATTAGAGCTGACGGTAACGGCAGGCAATGCTTCCGGCGTAAATGACGGCGCCTGTGCGCTGATCCTCGCTTCCGAATCAGCCGCCAAGACTCATGGGCTGACGCCGAAGGCACGCGTCGTCGCCATGGCCACGGCCGGTGTGGCGCCGCGCATCATGGGCTTCGGTCCGGCCCCCGCAGTAAAAAAGCTGCTGGCGCTGACCGGGCTGCGGCTCGACCAGATGGATGTCATCGAACTCAATGAAGCATTTGCCGCACAGGGCCTGGCGGTAACCCGCGATCTCGGGCTCGCGGACGACAATGCACGGGTCAATCCCAACGGCGGCGCCATTGCCATCGGCCATCCGCTCGGCATGAGCGGCGCACGGCTGGTCACCACGGCGATGTACCAACTGCAGCGTAGCGGTGGCCGTTATGCGTTGTGCACCATGTGCATCGGAGTGGGCCAGGGCATCGCCATGATCATCGAGCGGGTCTGAAATTCCAGGCGCACGGACATCCAGTCGCCGGTATTGATGGCCGCTGACCACTTCTCGGCGCATGCCGCCGACTATGTGCGGCATCGGCCATCCTATCCACCCGAGTTGTTCACCTGGCTGGCACAGCAATGCCCGGCGCGGGACTTGGCGTGGGATTGCGCTACCGGCAACGGACAGGCGGCGCGTGCGCTGGTAGAACACTTCCGGCGGGTCCATGCCACCGATCTTTCCGCCGAACAGATTGCGCAGGCAACGCCCCATCCCCGCATCGACTACCGTGCCGTGCCGGCGGAAGCCAGCGGTCTGGGAGATAGCAGGTGCGATCTGGTTGCGGTAGCACAGGCCTTGCATTGGTTCTGCAACGACAGTTTCTACGCCGAGGTAAAGCGGGTGCTCAAGGCGGGCGGTCTGTTTGCCGCATGGACCTACACCCTCCTCCAGGGCGAGCCTGAACTCAACGCCATGATGACGGACTTCCATGGCAACGTCGTCGGCCCTTACTGGCCGGCGGAACGACGCTGGGTCGACCTCGGCTACCGCGACATGCCATTCCCATTCAAAGACATCGCCACGCCCGATTTCGAGATCCGGCTGGAATGGCAATTGGCTGACCTGCTTGCCTATTTGCGCACCTGGTCGGCGACGCAGCGTTGCATCAGGGAAACCGGAGCCGACCCATGCATGGCTTTCGGCGAGCGACTGAAGGAAGTCTGGCCCGATCCGGAAACAAGAAAGGCTATCATCTGGCCCATTGTCCTACGCTGCGGGAGACTCGATTGAATAGCCATAACAGCATCGAACTTGCCACACTCGGCGGTGGCTGCTTCTGGTGCCTGGAAGCCGCATTCGCTCAACTCGCGGGTGTCGAATCCGTAATCTCAGGCTACGCCGGCGGTCAAATGCAGAATCCCGACTACGGCAGCGTGTGCGGAGGCGCTACCGGCCATGCCGAGGTCGTCGAAGTTCGCTTCGATCCTGCTGTCATAGACTACCGCACCCTGCTGCAAGCCTTCTTCGCCATTCACGACCCAACCACAGCCAACCGGCAGGGCAACGATGTCGGCACGCAATACCGCTCGGTAATATTCACCCACGGCGCCGAACAGGAAAAAGCCGCCAGGGCGGTAATCGCTGAACTCACGACAGCGAAAACCTGGTCCACCCCGATCGTCACCGTCGTATCGCCGGCGCCGACTTTCTGGCCGGCTGAGGATCATCACCAGAACTATTTCGCCAACAACCCCAACCAGGGATACTGCCAGTTCGTAGTCGCGCCGAAAGCAGCGAAGCTGCGCAAGGTGTTTGCCGGACGGCTCAAGTAACTACGCGGCACCCGGCTGCAGGGCCGGCACGGACTTGGCAAACGCGGGCAGCGTCAGGCAATGCTGGTGAATACGCATTACTGTCGGCACATGATCGAGCCGGGCATTGAAGCGCTGCGCGTTGAATATCTGAGGTACCAGGAAGATGTCTGCCAGGGTCGGCATCTCGCCGTGGCAGCAGGCACCGGTGCGCGAGTCGCCGGCCAGCATGGCCTCAACCGTTGCCAGCCCGGTTTCCACCCAATGGCAGTACCAGACGCTCCGTTGCTCTTCGGAAACACCCAGCGTGTCGGTCAGGTAGCGCAGCACCCGCAGGTTATTGAGCGGATGGATCTCACAGGCAACTGCCAATGCAATCGCCCTCACCCGTGCCCGACCGGCCGCATCGGCGGGAAGCAGCGGCGGATCCGGCCGCGTTTCGTCCAGGTATTCGATAATGGCCAGAGATTGGGTCAGCACGGTTCCATCGTCGTCCAGGACCGGCACCAGCGCAGCGGGATTCATGGCCGTGAAACTGGCAGAAAACTGCTGCCCGCCCTCTTTCAGCAGATCAACCGACGCATACTCGTAGTCAAGGCCCTTTAGCGCCAGTGCGATGCGTACGCGGAAGCTGGCGGAACTGCGAAAGTAGTTGTAGAGCTTCATGGGTCCTTGCAAAAAAACAATTTAGGGGGTTTGCACGTCCCTGCTCGAACAAAGCGGGTAGCCGCCGCAGCAGCTAGAATGGCCGCACTATAGCGCGGTCCAATTCGATGTCAAAGTCTGCGGCCACCATTGTTCCAATTTGCCGAATGCATATCGGCCGGCTCGGCGCTATCTTGTCGACGCTGGTTCTGCTGCACTCGGCCGGCGCCGTCGCCGCCATACCCGATCCAGTATTGAAGCGCAGCGAAAAGCTCGATATCCGGCGGCTGGGCAAGGTCTCGGAGGATGAGCGTGCGGTATTGCGCATCGAGTGGCGCGCTGCGGTAATGGGTGGGGACGAAGCGCGCACCGTGCAGGACATGCTCGGCAGTTTGCAGCGCCTGGAACAAACCATGGTCGAAGTCGGTCGCCTGATCCGCACCATGCCGGCGCAGAAACCCGTTGCCGCGGCTAACGCCGCAGAACCGCCAGAATCAGATGACTTCAACTGGCGCCTGGCACTGGCTAACGTCACTGCGGCTGGTATGGTGGCCCTCTGGTGGTTCCGCCGCCGGAATTCGGCAATACGTTCCAGGGCAACGACAGGCGTTGCCCCGTCGCCGCAGGCAGACTTTTCCTTCGCGCCGCCTCCGCTCGGTGCCTCGCCGGCAACAGCGCAAATTGTTGAGCCCCCGTCAGATGCCGAGCCACCAGCCGATACAGCGCCCGGCGACCCGTCCGCAGTGCGGCACAATCCGGCCTTAGCAGCACCTGGCGCCGAACTCCTCGCTGAAGCGCCCAGGCATGAAGCTCGCGCGATGAAGGAAACCGTTCTGGCCGAACCTTCTCCGAATCCGCCCGCAGCACCAGCGGTCGAACCGATGGCATTACCAGAAGAGCCTGAAACCAGTTTGCCAGTTCCGTCACCCGCGACTGAAAATCCGATCATAGACTTCTTGCTGGAAGATGCCGATCCGGAAGTGGTGGCACGCGAAGAGGCCAGGCTGAGAAGGATGAAAATCGCACCCCCGCCCGACGTTTTCGAGGAACCGGAGAAATCCAACGTCGAACCCACCCTGCAACTGGCCGAAATCATGCTGTCGATGGGACTTGAGCATGGGGCGGCACAAGCCCTGGTCGAGTATACGGAAGCCAACCCGCGCCTTGCCGTCTACCACTGGCTCAAACTGCTTGGCATATATCGCAAGAAGGGTCTCGTGAATGAATTCAGGGAGACCGCCGAGAAACTGCGCCAGCATTTCAACATTCAGGCCGAAGACTCGACAGCGCCAGACACAGGCGAAGTGCCAACGCTGGAACAATTTTCACGCGTGGCAAAGCATGTGCAGGAAATCTGGCGGCAGCCCGAGGAATGCATCACGTACCTGCGGCACCTCCTGGAAGACAATCGCGAAGGTGCGCGAGCTGGATTTCCGCTGTCGGTGGCCGAAGAACTTCTGTGGCTGATCGAAATCCTGAGGGAGACTTCCGGCACGGCTCAAGGTGCCTGGACGTAACGCTCGACGACCTGGTCGATGGCGCCGAAGATGCTGGCGCTGCCGGCATCCAGCATCTCTATCCTGACGCGATCGCCGAAGCGCATGAAGGGCGTCCGCGGCTTTCCCTCTTCAATGGTTTCGTACATCCGAAGCTCGGCGATGCAGCAATAGCCCACACCGCCGTTGGCAACCGAGGAACCGAACAGACCACCCTGCTTGTTGGATACCGTGCCGGAGCCAATGATCGACCCGGCCTCGAGCTCGCGCGTCTTCGCCACATGCGCGACCAGCCGGGAAAAATCAAAAATCATGTCGATGCCGGCATCGGGCCTGCCGAAAGGCTTGCCGTTCAACTCGACCTCGAGCGGCAGATGCAGCTTCGAATCCCGCCATGCCGCGCCCAGTTCGTCCGGCGTCACGGCCACCGGGGAAAACGCCGAGGCCGGCTTGGACTGGACGAAGCCGAAGCCCTTGGCCAGTTCGCCGGGGATCAGGTTGCGCAGGCTGACATCGTTCACCAGCATCAGCAGGCGAATCCGCTGTTCGCATACTTCCGGCGTAGCGCCGATCGGCACATCTCCCGTCACCACCGCAACCTCGGCTTCAAAATCGATGCCCCAGCCTTCGTCGCCGGCCAGCACCGGATCACACGGACCGATGAAGCTGTCGGAGCCACCCTGGTACATCAGGGGATCGACGTACAACTCCGGCGGCATTGCCGCGTTGCGGGCCTTGCGTACCAGTTCGATGTGGTTGATGTAGGCCGAACCGTCGGCCCACTGATACGCGCGCGGCAACGGGCTGTGGCATTGCCTCGGATCGAAGGACTGGCCGTCTTGGCGCGAGGCGTCATGGTTCAGCGCCTGATACACGGCTTCCAGTCCGGGCCGCAGCGCATCCCAGTTGTCCAGCGCCTGCTGCAGGGTTGTCGCAATCTCGCCCACCGTCTGGCAGCGGGTCAGGTCGCGACTGACCACCACCAGTGTGCCGTCGCGACCTCCCTGCTTGAGGGTGGCCAGCTTCACGACTTGGCTCCCGCTGGCGCATGACTGCCGTCGTGCATCCAGCGCGCATGTTTTGGCGCCTTGCGCGTCTTCGCCCATTCCTCGAGCATGTCCCACTTGACCTCGTCGAGTTGCTTCATCATTTCCGGCGTCCCGATATTGAACGCGAGCTCGAGGCGATGGCCGTTCGGATCGAAGAAATAGATGGACAGGAAAATAGTGTGATCGGTGGGGCCGATGACTTCTATGCCATCCGCTTCAAGGCGGGCCTTGACGTCGATCATTTCTTCCATGCTGCCCACCTCCAGCGCCAGGTGCTGTGTCCAGGTCGGCGTGTTCCGGTCGCGGTCCATCGGCGCCTGAGTCGGCAGTTCAAAGAAGGCGAGAACGTTGCCGGCCCCAGCATCGAGGAAGACATGCATGTAGGGATCGGGCGCCTTGGTCGAGGGCACTTCGTCCTCTGCAATCGCCAGAATGAAACCCATGTCGAGATACTTGCCGTACCACTCCACGGTTTGCTTGGCGTCCTTGCAGCGGTAGGCGACGTGGTGAACTTTTTTGATGAGACTCGCGGCCATGTTCAGACTCCTTCGCGTGCAATGTCGAGGGCTTCGCGCAGCGTTCCGATATCGCCGATGTGATTGGCGAGCAGCAGTATCAGTCGCGCGTTGAGCAGTTCGGATTGCTCGTCGGACAAGTCGCGATGCGCGCTGATGAGCATTTCGTAGAAGTCGTCTCCGGGAGAATAGGCGCTGAAGTAGCGCTTGCCGGTTTCGGAGAAATTCGGATTCAGATTGAGTGACATGATCTTTTTCCTGTCATGTGTTGCAGGTAGCGCGGGCAACTGCCGCTCTGACCTTCGCTTCATCAAGCCTGCGCCAGCGCGCGGCGACGTGCTGGTCCGGACGCAGCAGGTAGACCGTTCCGGGCTGCGCGTCGTAGCGTTGCGCGGCTATGCCGCGCGGGTCATCGAGAACCGGGATGTCGCCGGCAAGCCTTCCGGGACGGGCCGCGATCACCAGCGGCTTCACCGCAATCCCGCCGGAAGACAGGTTTGCCAGCATGGCAAGAGTCGGCGCTGGCAGCACGGCGGCATCCTCCGCGAAGTACAGTGCGATAAAGCGATTCCCGACCTTGTCCAACAACCAGCAGTCGTCGCCGTTGCCCCGCAGAGGCGCGTCGTCCATCGGCGCCCCGGGCAGCATGCGCCCCGCGAATGTGTCGCCCACCTCGTCCGGGGTGGTCAGGCTGGACGCAGTGAGAAAGGCCGGCACCGAGAGGCGCCCCGAGTTGACCAGCGCACGGCCGAAGGCATGGTTCTTCGCCAGGCCCAGAACTGCGTTTCGGAAGGTCCTGCTGACCTTGCTCTTGGGCGTGATGAAATCGGTCGAGCGCGTCGAGTTCACCAGGTTCTCGTCGGCGGCGAAGATGCGCTCTTCGGAATAGCTGTCGAGAAGCGCCACGGGCGCCTTGCCGTCGATCACCAGTTTCAACTTCCAGCCGAGATTGTCGACGTCCTGCAGGCCTGAATTCGCTCCGCGTGCGCCGAAGGGCGAAACCTGATGCGCGGCGTCGCCGACGAACAGCACGCGGCCATGGTTGAAGCTGCCCATGCGCCGGCACTGGAAGGTGTAAACGCTGACCCATTCCAGTTCGAACTCCCTCTCGTCGCCAAGCATGGCCTTGATCCGCGGCAGCACGTTTTCCGGCTTCTTCGCCTCCTCGGGATCGGCGTCCCAGCCCAGTTGAAAGTCGATGCGGAACACGCTGTCGGTCTGCTTGTGCAATAACACCGACTGCCCCGGATGGAACGGAGGATCGAACCAGAACCAGCGCTCGGACGGAAAGTCGGCCTTCATCACCACATCGGCGATGAGGAAGCGGTCCATGAATATCTTGCCGTCGATTTCAAGGTCCAGCATGCGGCGAATCGGGCTGCGCGCTCCGTCGGCGGCAATCAGCCAGTCGGTTTCTACGGTATAGAAGCCATCCTCGGTTTCCACCTTGAGCGTCACGGTCTGGCCGGTCTGCGCCACCGAGACGACCTTGTTCCTCCAGCGCAGTTCGATGTTCGGCCGCGAGGCTGCACGCGTCGCCAGATATTCTTCGAGGTAGTACTGCTGCAGATTCACCATGCCCGGCCGGTGATGGTCCGGCTCCGGCACAAGGTTGAAGTTGTACACCTCCTGCTCGCGGAAGAAGGTGCGCCCGACGTTCCATGACACACCCTTTTCGCAGACCGCATCGCCGACGCCGTAACGATCGAGGATTTCCAGAGCGCGTTTGGCGTAGCAGACGCCGCGCGAGCCGATGGAAACCGTGTCGTCCTCGTCGAGCACCAGCACCGGAACGTCATGCAGTTGCAGATCGAGCGCGGCGCCCAGACCGACAGGGCCGGCGCCGACGACCACCACTGGCACCTTCAGCGTCTTGCCGCTGGCTATTTCAGGCGGTGTCCGATACTCGAATTTGGGATAAGTGTAGGTCTTCAGCATCGATTCGTCTCCGGCGAATAGTCGGCGCTGGTGTCACGCCGCCTGCAACGCGTGCCACATTTCCTGATCGCGCTGCGCCGTCCAGATGCGCGGATCACGTATGCCGGACGCTTCGTCATGCGCCCGCGTCACGTCGAAAGGCAGGCAGTGTTCGTAGATGAACACGCTGGCGAATTTCGGGTCCATGTTCTTGCGCGTGTGCGCCATGCAGGCGGCCAGGTCCATGCCTTGCGCCACCGCCTCCTGCGCGCTGCGATACAGCGTCGAGACGAAGTCGCGGGTATAGGCCAGACCCTGTTGCACGCGCTCCGGATTCAGCAGTGCCGGCCCGCGACCGGGAATCATCTTCTCCGCTTTCAGTGCCGCCAGCGCATCGAGCGTCGCCGGCCAGTCGGCGAGATAGGCATCGCCCGTATAGCAGGCGGCATCGGCCTCGACCAGATCGCCGGAGAACAGGATCTTCTGCTGCGGCAGCCAGACCACGGTGTCGCCCTTGGTGTGGCCGCGGCCGAGATGCATGATCTTCACTTCGAGATCGCCCATCCACAGCGTCATCTCCTTGTCGAACACCGCCGTCGGCCAGGTCAAGCCGGGCACGCTTTCAACGGCATTGAACAGGCGCGGGAAACGGCCGATCTCGGAATCCATGTCTTGCTGGCCGCGCTCGACAATCAGTTCGCGCGTCTGCTTCGAGGCGATGATGTCCTGCAGGCCTTCCGCCTTGTAGCCCGAGGCGCCGAGCACGCGCACCGCATGGTAATGGGTCAGCGTCACGTATTTGATCGGCTTGTCGGTAATCTGGCGCACGTAACGGATCACGTCCTGCGCCATGACCGGCGTCGCCGTGGCATCGATGATCATCACCGCATCCTTGCCGATGATCACGCCGGTATTCGGATCGCCCTCTGCCGTGTAGGCATAGGCGTTGTCCGACAGCTTGTCGAAGCTGACCTTTTTCTCTTCCAGGTCGGCGTGCGAGGCAAACTTTTTCTCACTCATAGGGGCTCCTTGGCGGCGATCGATGATTTACTGTGCCGTAATTCGATTTCTCTTATCATAATATACAACCGCTTTAACTGTCAAATGTTTCTATTCCCTCCGATCTCATTCCCGAATGGACCGGCCATAGCGTTTTTGGTACAGCGCTTCAATCACGTCACAAGCTGCGGCTAACCGGAAATCATCCAGCACCGACCTGCCCTCGCGGCCAACCCGCGCAATCCAGGCCCGCGGCGGTTCGGTCCGGCGCCGGCCAAATCCCAGCGTCCCAAACTCGTGTTCCAGGGCGAGGAAGGCGCGCAGTTCAGCGCTGGACGCCCCACGCGCCGTGTCGTCAGCACCGACTCTTGCACCGCCCGGCTTGCGCGCTTTCCAGCCGCGCTTGAGCGCCAGCCACGCCACAAGCGCGGCAAGCAGGCCACCCAATGCCCACGCACCGACCGGGTGCACCGAGGCGGTGATGTCGCGCCGCAATTCCCCGAAACGCCGCCAGGCAAAGGACATGACATCGGACAACGGGCGCCAGAAAGGCGCAGCGTCCTCCTCGACCGCCAGCCAGGTGGATGGCGTGGTATCGACCTCGATCCACTTGCCCGCGACGAAGGCCTCGGCCCAGGCATGGGCATGCCGCGACCGCACCAGAAAGCGCCTTTCGAGCCGGCTGTATTCCTGCACGGAATATCCGGTGACATAGCGCGCCGGAATACCCAGCGCGCGCAGTACCAGAACCGTCGAGGTGGCGAAGTACTCGCAATGGCCGGCGCGGTCAGTCAGCAGGAAGCGCTCAAGATCGCGTCGGCCGCGTTGCTCGTCGCCGAGAAACAGCGTGTAGCGGAAGTGCGTGGCAAACCAGGATTCAACGCCGGCCAGCCGCTCGCGCTCACTGCTCTGGGCCAATGTCGCCAGTTCCGGCAGACGATGCATCAGGTCGTCGAAACCCGGCGGCAGTGCCAGATCATCGGCCTCGGGCGCCGGCAAGACAGGCGCAGTGTCAGACAGGTTCGCCACGGTGACATCCAGCAGCGCCGGCGCATCGCTGATGCGGACAATGCCGTAGGCATTGCGCTGGAGGGTTCCGGCCTCGCCACCAATCTGTCCGCCGTCGATGGGCAGCGGCAGGATGGCGGCCCCCTTGCTGCTTTCTCCCTGCAGTGCAAGCCTGCGCGGTGCGCCGCCCGGCGCGGCCGGCACCGGCTCAAACGCATCCCGCCGCGCAACCCAGATACCGTTGGCGTAGCGTGTGAATACGCCGTTGCGCAACAGCAGCGGCGCGACGACCGGTGGCGTCTGCTCGACGCGCCAGGCGATGCGGTCGGAAAGCTTGACCCGGCCGAGATCGCCGATTCGCGTCTGGCTCTGGTAGGGATCGCTATCGGCGCCGGTCAGGATATCGACCGCCCAATCCTGTAGCGCCAGTTGGGCGCGCTGGAGTCCGTTGCTGACGGCATAGCCGCCGCCAACCGCAACAAGGGCGGCAAGCATGAAGCCTGCAAAAGCGCCGGCGTGCTGCGCCGGCCGCGCGAAGAACAGCCAGGCGAGGACGAGCCCGGCCAGCCCCCAGAAAAACCACGGCGACGGTCGCGCCAGCACCCCCGCCGAGACCAATGTCATGGCCAGGTAAGGCGCTCCAAGCTCGGCGACGCGATCAGCGTCCGGGTGAGTGGAACGGCGCATTGTCGCCGCCAGGTGTCGCAGCCGCAGCGGCGCGTCGCTCAGTGCGCCTGTCAGCAACAACGGAAAAAGCGCGACCGGCAACCACCCGCAGGCCGCAAGCAATCCTTGCGACACGCCCAGCGCCACGAAAAAGCCCACGACGATCAGCACCACGGCGAGCCCCGACAGGTCGACCGCCCGGTTCAGATCGCGGTCGGTCAGGCTCAGTCGCACGCCGCTGGCAGGTGCCAGCAAACGGGCGACGCCAAGGATTACCCCCACTGTTCGCTGTCCGGCGGCAAAGCCCCACAAGACGAGAGCCGCGGCTTGCAGCCACGCCGGCGTAATCATGTCGCTTGCATCGCCGCAGCAATTTCGGGAGGTGCTGCGGGAATCACGATGCGCCGCAGGATGCCGGCGAACCCGCCGTCGTCATCGACCGCCGGCGTACCCTCCTGCTCCATGATCAGCACCACCGGTCGCACGCCGCGCGCCAGCAGGCGTCGCACGGCGTTCCGGCGCGGCTCGTCCCAGACCAGGAAGATCGCCACCAGCGAAGAAACCTGGGCGGCATTGCGTTCGAGCGTGGCCAGCAGGGGCTCGATGCTCTCTGCCGGCGTCGGCGCGACCGTTGCCAATACCCGCAGCAGCGCATCCGCACCCCCCAGCCCGCGGCCGGCGGTAAGGCGATGCACGCGGTCACCGACGAACATCAGATCGAGCAGGCTGTCGGCGTCGCGCGGCCGGGCAACAAGCCAGGCCGCCATCGACACCGCCGTTTCGAAGGCCGGCGCGAACGGATAAGGCGCTGCCGTGTCGAGCACCAGCGCGTGCCGCGAGAAGAACTCCTCCTGGAATTCGCGCACCAGCGGCTTGCCGGTGCGGGCAAAACTGCGCCAGTGGATCGCCCTCATGGGATCGCCCGGACGGTAGTCGCGCAGCGACCGGAACTCCTCGGTGTCACCCACATGCTGCGCCAGCGAAATGCCGCCGGGCTGCAGCAGGCGATGGTTCGACGCGGGCAGCAGCTCGACCGGCAGGCGTGCCGGCAGCACCGGCAGCGAGCCCGCCACGACAGTCACCGGCACACGCGTTTCAACCAATCCGAGCGGGCCGGCCATCACCAGCCACAGGCTCTCGAAGACGGCCAGCCCGCGTGCCGTCGGCTGCGCCGGAACATCGATATCGAAGCGCTGTCCGGGCAACAGTGGCGGCAGTGCGAGCCGTTCCACGTCCAGCGCACGCAGCCGGCGCAGCATGTCGAGGAAAGCCGGATAACCGACGCGCCGGTCGAAGCGGTTGGTCGTCGCCGGGCCGCGATGATGTTGCAGCGCTGCCGGCGACGGCCAGGGCTGGCGCAGTTGTTCAACCAGACGGCAGGCTTGCGCCGGTATCGCACCGTCATTGCGCACTTCGATCCGGTAGCGCGCCGGCTCGCCGCAGGTAAAAAATTCGGGCAAGTGGCGACGCACCGCCAGTCGCGGCGCGCGGCGCCGCAGCAGCGCCGCGGCAACGGCGTCGACCACGACGAAGCTGATGCCGAGGGAAAACACCATATGCGCCAGATTCGATTGCGTGTCGAGGCCGAAGGCGCCGGCAAAGCCACTCAGGGCGACGATGACCAGGCCCGCCGGCGTCAGCCGCTGGCGCAGCCAGCGCGACGAAACGAAGACGAAGCGGAAGAGCGCGAGCTTGCTCATGGCGGCCAGATGCGAGATTCAGACCGGTACCGGAATCTGCGCGAGGATGTCGTGCACCACCTCCGCGCCGGTCGTACCCGAGTAGCGCGCCTGCGGATCGAGCGCCAGGCGATGGGCGAGCACGTCGGCAGCAATTTCCTGGATTGCGTCCGGCGTGACAAAGGACGCGCCGTCGAACAGCGCCAGCGCCCGGGCCAGTTGGAACAGCGCAATCGATGCGCGCGGACTGGCGCCCATCTGCACCGCCGGATGCGCTCGCGTGGCATGGACCAGCGCGACGATGTAGCGACGCAGCGCCGGAGCCACGTTGATGCCGGCCGCCGCATCGCGTGCCGCCAATAGATCGGCTACGCTGGCGCAGGGTGCAAGCTGGTCAAGCGGATGCCGCGCGGCCGTGTAGTCGAGCAGACGCTCTTCCTCCTCGGCGCTGACATAGCCGAGGCCGAGCCGGATGCCGAAGCGATCCATCTGCGCCTCGGGTAAGGGATAGGTGCCGGCCTGCTCCACCGGGTTCTGCGTGGCGATGACGAAGTAAGGTTGCGGCAGCAGGCGCCGCTGGCCATCGACCGTCACCTGCGCTTCGGCCATGGCTTCGAGCAGCGCAGATTGCGTGCGCGGCGAGGCGCGATTTATTTCGTCGGCGAGCAGTACATGGGCGAACACCGGACCTTCGTGAAAGCGGAAGGACTGCGTCTGCGCGTCGAAGATGGAGACCCCGACGATGTCGCTGGGCAACAGGTCCGGGGTGAATTGCACCCGCGAAAAACTCGCCTCGACCGAACGTGCGAGCGCCTTGGCCAGGGTCGTCTTGCCGGTGCCGGGATAATCGTCGAGCAGCACGTGCAATCCGGCGACCCAGGCGGAAACGATCTTGCGTATGTTGGCGTCCTGTCCGTGCAACACGGTGGCAAGGCCGGCCGCTATGGCGCGGGGGATTGCGGTAGGGGTCATGGCAATTTCAACTCCGGTGGCGAATTATCTTCCCAGGAAAACTTCCAGCGAAAACCATCTGCCCAGGGCAGATTCGCAGGTCCGCTTGCTGGTCCCGTCGGTACGGCACGTCAGGGCGCGGGCGCAGTTGCCGCGCTAACGTTTGCACCAGCCGGCTGGATTCGCGGATTTGCCGGCGAATGGGCCGGCCCCGGGACTGGACTGCGAAGGACTGCCGCAGCCTGGCGGTAGGCTTGCAGCGCCTCTTTGCGACGGCCTGCCGCTTCAAACTCGCGGGCGCGGCGCAGCCAGTCGTCGACCATGTCGGTTTGTGCTGCCGACGCGTTGCTCGCCGTGTCGCCAGCACCGACTCTCGCGACTTCTGCGTCAGCCGCCGGAGTGGCGTAACTGAGTGCCGCCGTCTGCTCGCCGGGCTTGCCCCGCCGCGCCGTAATTGCCATCCCGGTCGCGGCACGGCCCGACGCGGCTGTCTTGTTCGCTGTTGCATCGGCCTGCCGAATCGCAGCGAGCGCCGCGCGATAGAGTTTCAGCGCCTCATTGCGCCGTCCGGTCGCCTCCATTTTGCGCGCCTGGGCCAGCAGTTGATCGGCGCGATCAGGCAGCGGTTGCGAGCGCGTCGGACGCCCCCAGGAAACGGCCGGCTTTGCCACTACCACGGCAAAACTCTCGTAGCCGGCAATTTCGCGGGCTATTTTCAGGTTGTTGTAGCGCATCGCCCAGTGCAGCGCATCGTCACCACCCTCATTGATAATATCGCGCCGGGCGCCGGCCGCCAGCAACGTCCTGGCAATCGCTTCCTTTCCCTCCCGGGCCGCCATCATCAGGGGTGTCGAGCCGTTGGTGGACAACGCATTGACGTCGGCTCCGCGCCCGAGAAGGTAGCCCACCACCTCGGCGTGGCCGGCGAAGACCGCATAGTGCAAGGCAGCCCACTCCTTGCCTTCGCGATTCAAGCGCGCGCCGCGCTCCACCAGCCAGCGCACTGCCTCCAGGCGCCCCTTCCAGGCCGCGTGCAGCAGGGCCTGCTCGCCGAACGAATTGGCCTTGTTGATGTCGGCGCCGTGCGCGACAAACAGTTCCATCATCGGAATGTTGCCTTCCCAGGCTCCGATCATCAAGCCGGTACCAATCATTTCGCCTTCGAAATCCGGTGACAGGCCGGCATCCAGCCATTCGGCAGCGGTCGACAGATCGCCGCGTTCGATAGTGTTGGAAAAACGCACCGCATCCGGCAGGCTCTCTGCCCGCACCGGGGTGATGGCCAGCAGCAACCACGCCACAAAAGAAAGAATTTGCATGACCAACAGTATAGAGAATCGGAATGACGCACGAGCCCCTAGAATCGCTCCGATGCCGCTTTACTTTGCCCTGCTGCTGAGCCTCACCCTGCACGCCGCCCTGATCGTCGCCCCGACCTGGCTGGAGGTGAAGCAACGCCCGGCGCCGACCGCAACCCTCGAAGCTAAGCTCCTTCCAGAGTCGAAACCCGCGGCAAATGCCGAGGCGGTCAGCACAGAAGCAGGTATCCCCGACACCGCCGCCACTTCCCGTTCCTTTGCCGCCCCGCCCGGCACATTGGCCGGCAGCGCGCTGCGCCGTGCGCAAGAGGCACTGTCGAAACACTTGTTCTACCCGCCGGAAGCCGTGGCGCTCGGGCTTGAAGGCGAAGTCATCCTGCTCCTGATCCTGTCGGATAGCGGCCAGCTTGTTTCCGCCGCCGTCGCCCGCAGTTCGGGTCATGCCTTGCTCGATCAGGCCGCGCTCGACGCCGCGCGGCACATCGGCACCCTGCCCGGCAACCCCCGCCAAACCCTGTTTCCGGTGAGCTTCCACCTGCAATGACAATTCGGTTGGACGTGTGAAACTCTGAAGGATCCTGCGATTTACCGCGACAGTTTCGCAGAAGGATTACGCGCGCAAGGCAGTGCTGCAAGGACGCACTTCAAAGGAGACGATGGTTAGCGAAATCATGGCCGAACATGATCGCATTCTCTTCGCCACATTGAAAATGACTCAACAGGAAGCCATCAAGCTCATGTCCGAGAACCAGATCCGCCATCTTCCGGTTCTGGCGACGCGTCAGGCGACTTCCGGGAAATGCCGGAGGTGCTTAGGCAGGGCCGGGTTCATCCGCGCAAGTGCGCGCGGCAACACCGTCCGGACAGGTATCCCGGATCAGGCATCAGGCTCTTGCGCCGACCCTTCGGCCTTGGCTTTCTCTTTCTTTTTCACCGTTTTCGGATCAACGGTCAGCGGGCAGTAGATTTCGACGCGATCACCTTCGGCAAGTTTGGCGTCGAGCGTGCATACCTTGTTGAATATTCCGACCTTCTGTTTTTCCAGATCGATTTCTGGAAATTGTTTGAGGATCCCGGAACTCTGGATCGCATCCCTGACCGTGGCTCCCTCGGGTTGCTCGACGGGCAGCACGGCCTGGCGGCGCAACGTGGCATAGGCGACTTTGATTTTCATTGCTTTTCCCTAGGCGGGATGTGGTGCGGCAACCGGTTCATTCTTGCCGGCTCGGGCATCGATCAAGCGCTTGAGAACCACAAGATGAGCCACGACAAGGAAACCGCCGGGGGGCAGAATCATCATCAGCATCCCGCTGTCCGGGGGCAAGATACGCATTTCCAGGAACTTGAAGGCGGGTCCAAGCAACAGCGAAGCGTCGGCGAACAACGTGCCTTGACCCATTATCTCGCGCAACCCGCCAATCACCACAAGAGACATGGTAAATCCGATTCCCACGGAAAGGCCGTCGACGAGAGAGGCCGTCACCGATTCCTTGGAAGCGAAGGACTCCAGGCGGGCCAGCACGATGCAGTTGACCACGATCAGCGCAATGAATATTCCCAGCACCTTATAAAGCTCATGCACCCAGGCGTTCATGCTGAGATCCACCATCGTCACCATGGAGGCGACAATCAGGATATAGACCGGAATCCGCACTTCCTTGGTGATCAAATTGCGAAGGATCGCCACCAGCACGCTAGAGGTGCATAGCACGGCCAGCGTCGCCAGGCCGAGTCCCAGTCCATTGGTGGCGCTGGTGGTCACGGCCATGGCCGGACACAGGCCCAGAAACATGTTGAGGACGGCGTTGTTCCCCCACAGGCCATCCTTGATGATTCTGTTGTATTCCGTCGCCATCACTTCATCTCCATCATTTGCGTCTTGTTGCTGGCAAAGAACTCCATTCCGCCGCGGACGGCACCGACCACGGCGCGAGGCGTGATGGTCGCGCCGGCAAACTGGTCGAACTGGCCGCCGTCCTTCTTCACCTTCCACTTCTCGATCGGAGGATTTCCGAGCGACAGTCCGGTGAAACGCAGTATCCAATCGCCCTTTTTCTCCTCCATCCTGTCACCCAGTCCCGGCGTCTCCTTGTGGGAAGTAACGCGCACGCCAAGCAGGCGGCCTTCGAGATCAATGCCCATCATCAGCTTGATTGAGCCGCCATAGCCCGAGCCTTGAACCTCGTAGGCAACGCCGGTGACTTTGCCTTCCTTCATGGCGCGATACACAATGATTTCCTTGCCCTCGGCATTCTTCAGACTGACGGCATCCTTGACCGGATTGTTGTCGTGCAGGTTCGCGGGCAGCACCTGGGCCAGCGAATTCAGCCTGTCCTCCATGGCGCGGTCAACAATGGCCGAGGCAGTAAGGGAACCGGTCACGGCGAGCATGATGCCAAACACGAGAGAAAACCCGCCAAGAACAATCGCGTGCTTGAAGTCCTTCATGAGTTCACCTTGAGCGGCAGCGGATCGCCCTTGCGGGTGCGACCGAATCCTCGCGGCCGGGTATATTGATCGATGATGGGGGTGAGCGCATTCATCAGCAGCACGGCGAAGGCCATGCCTTCAGGGTAGCCGGCGAAACTGCGAATGATCCAGGTAAGCAAGCCGACGCCAACGCCAAACACCAGTTGTCCCTGCTTGGATACCGGCGATGTGACGTAATCGGTGGCGATGAAGAAAGCCCCGAGGAACGTTGCACCGGACATTACCTGAATGGCGCCACCGGTAAAGCGGGCCGGATCGGCAAGATTGGACACCGCACCCATGAGAAACAGCGAACCGATCACGGCGACGGGAATGTGCCATGAAATGATGCCCCGAGCGATCAGGAACAGGCCGCCCGCGAAAATCAGCAAAGCCGATGTTTCGCCCATGCTGCCGACCCGGTAGCCGATGGCCATGTCCATCAGGTTGGGCACCTGCGTGATCGACTGCGTAACCGGGATGCCGCGTGACAGTTCTGTCTTGACGAAACCCAGTACCGATGCCGAACTCATGGCGTCGATCGGTTTGCCGCCAAAGGTTATGGCAAATGCGTCTGCCAGGCCAGGCGCATTCGCCGAAAACAGCGGATGCGGCGCCACCCAGGTAGTCATGACGACCGGAAAAGAGATCAGCAGGGCAACGCGGGCGACCATGGCCGGATTGAAGGGGTTCTGCCCCAATCCGCCATAGGCATGCTTGGCCAGATAAATGGCGAAGACCGCACCCACCAATCCGGTCCACCACGGTGCCCACGGCGGCAGGCTCATGGCCAGCAGCCAGCCGGTCAGCACTGCCGAGCCGTCGCCCAATGTCGAGGTCGCCGGGCGACCCGAAACTGCAACGCAACTCGCCTCGGCGACGGCACATGCGCCGACGGTGACCGCAAACAGCAAAATCGCGGGCCAGCCGAACAGGTAAAGATTGAACAGCGTCGCCGGCGCCAGTGCCAGAAGCACCGTAGTCATGGTCTTCTGGACGCTATTGGTGGAGTAGGCGAATGGGGCCGTCTTGCTTGGGAAAAGCTTGCTCATGGGTTGGCCTTGTCGGCTGCGGCACTGGCGGCCTGGTTTTTGGCGGCCAAGGCGGCGGCCATTTCGGCCTTCTTGGCAGCCATGGCGGCTTTCTTGGCTTCGTCGGCCTTTTCAAGTCGTATGGTGTGCTCCTCGGACAGTGCCTTGGTGCGCTCCACCTTCTTCTTCTCGCGGTCCATTTCCGCAAGCATCCCCTTGGCATAATTGAAGTAGTGCACCAGGGGAATATGCGAAGGACAAACCCAGGAACAACTGCCGCAGGAGAAACAATCCATCACCCCGAGTTTGGCGGCGACATCCAGATGATCCTTGCGAATTTGCGGCGCCATTTCGACCGGGGACAAGCCGCAGGGGCAGACGGTGATACAGACACCGCAACGGATGCAGGGACTGGCCGGCCGCTCTTTGACTTCCCCGGCAGTAAGCGCCAAGATGCCGGATGTGCCCTTGACCACCGGCACCTCGAGGCTGACCAATGGCGCGCCCATCATCGGACCGCCGTTGACCAGGCGCGCCGGCTCGCTGGTAAAGCCGCCGCAGAACTCGACGACTTTCGCTACCGGCGTACCGATCGGCACTTCGACATTCTTCGGCTCGCGTATCGCTTCACCGCTCACCGTCACCACACGGGACACCAGCGGTCGTCCGTAGCGAACTGCCTGCTGGACTGCACGGGCGGTAGCCACGTTATGCACTACCACGCCAAGATCGGCGGTGAGTTTGCGCGATGGGGTTTCGAGGCCGGTAATGGCCTGGGTCAGCTGGCGCTCCGCACCCATCGGATACTGCACCGGCACGCCGACCACCTCGACGTTGGGCTGGGCCTCTGCCGCCCGGGTCATGATCTCGATCGCCTGCGGCTTGTTCTCTTCGATGGCGATGATGACGCTGGGCGCTCCCAGTGCGTGGGCCATGATGCGGGCGCCGTCGATCACCTCGTCCGCGCGCTCGCGCATCGTGCGATCATCGCAGGTCAGGTAAGGCTCGCACTCGGCGCCGTTGATCAGCAGAGTATCGATCTTCAACTGGATACCCAGGTTCAGCTTGACGGCTGAAGGAAATGCGGCACCGCCCATGCCGACGATGCCGGACTGGGCGACGCGGTCCTTGATCTCCTGCGGCTTTACCGAGAACGGATCGTCAATCGGCGCCGGAAGATCTGCCCACTCGTCCCTGCCGTCGGGCTCAATGACGATCGTAAGTTGCGTCAGGCCCGAAGGGTGGATGGCAATGACCTGAGTGACCGCCTTGATGCGGCCAGACGTCGGCGCGTGATGAGGCACCGACACCGTGCCCTGACCACGCGCAATCATCTGGCCCTTCTTGACCAGATCGCCCTCGCTGACCAGTGCCTCGGCTGGTGCGCCAATGTGCTGCTGCAAGGGGATATACAGCAGCTCGGGCATCGGCATGGATACGATGGCCTTCTCGCTGCACAGTTCCTTGCGATATTCGGGATGGACTCCGCCGCGGATGGGAAAAAGCTTCATGTCTCCGTGCCGCTCTTTTAGTGCATTTGCCCGACATCGGGCTTGGGCCAATGCCAGTTGCCCAGAGTCACGGGCACCTTGCACATCTTGATTGCATCGGTCGGGCAGACCGTGAAGCACTTCGCGCAGCCGTGGCATGACTCGGTGACCACGGTATGCATCAGCTTGGTTGCACCGAGGATGGCATCCACCGAACACTCCTTGATGCAACGCGTGCAACCGATGCACAAGTCCTCTTCGATGACCGCATATTCCGGTCCTTTTTCCTCCATGCCGGAGAAATCCGCCGTCACGCCCAACTTCAGCGCCAGCGTTTCTGCCACTGCCTTTCCTCCTGGCGGGCACAAGGTTACCGGCGCTTCGCCCTTGGCCAGCGCCACTGCCGCCTGTCCGCAGCCGGCAAAGCCGCACTGGCCGCAATTTGACCCGGGCAGCATCGCCTTCAATTCTTCTTCAAGCGGATCTTCCTCGACGGAAAGCAGGCGCGCTGCAACCCCAAGCAGGCCACCCAGGGTGGCTCCTAAGACTGTAAGACTTCCAACATCGATCAGCATCGCCTATCTCCTAGCCCGCACTCATGCCTGAAAAACCCATAAACGCCAACGCCAACAGGCTGGCCGTAATAAATCCGATCGGGGGTCCGACGAAAATGCGCGGCACCTCGGTCAGCGCGAGGCGCTCACGCAAACCGGCGAAAAGCACCATGACCAGACTGAAACCGATCGCGGAAGCAAACGCGAATACCGCGCTATGCATGAAGTCCACCTTGCCTTCGACCAGCAGCAGACTGATGCCGAGCACGGCGCAGTTGGTGGCGATCAGGGGCAGGTAGATACCCAGCATCTGGAACAAGACGGGCGATACCTTTTTCACCACGGCCTCGGCAAACTGCACGGAAGCAGCGATCACCAGGACGAAAGTCACGGTACGAAGGTAACCCAGGCCGTAGGGCTCCAGCAGATACGTCTCCAGCGTCCAGTCGAGGACCGCCGAAAGCGTGAGGACGAAGGTGGTCGCCATACCCATGCCGACCGCAGCGTCAATCCGTGTCGTGACGCCCATGAACGGGCACAGCCCGAGAAAACGCATGAGGACGACGTTGTTCACCAGGGCGGCACTGATCACCAGGAGCGCATACTCTCGCATTGTTCTACCTCATTCTTCTATTCGATTTGGCAAGTCTCGCCGATACGCGCGCGGCGCAGGAATCGCGGTGCCATTTTTCCGTGGGCAGACAAGCGACGCGCGCGCAGATGGGCAATGACGAAGCCCAGTCCCAGTCCCGCAGCGCAGGCGACAATGGTCATCCCCTCGGAGCCTGATCCCCATTGCGCCAGAAAACCTGCGGCAAACATCGTGAGGAGCGGCACAGCGTAGACAGTCATGGAGGCCTGGACCAGGGCATCCTCGCGAACGCCCACCACTACTCGATCCCCCACCTTAAGTCCGGGATGGCTGGTGAGCGGGAAGCGACGCTCTTCGAGCCGGCTCGCCACGGTGCCGATGCCCTTGGCGCCGCAGGCGCCCGAGGATTTGCAACTGCCGCAACTGCCTGTCTGCTCCGGCTCCAGCCAAGCCACGGAGCCATCGACCGCAACTACGTTGGCGATTCCCTCCATCATGTCAGGCTCAATGAGATCCGTCTCATTGTCGGAAGCCGCGCCCATGATCAGACCTCCTCGACAGGTATGGTCAAACTTTGGTGCGGCAAGACGGCATGCATGAAGAATCGGAAACCCCTGTGCTTTAAGAAACAAAAAAACCGACCAGACGAGGTCGGTTCACGCCAGCGACCGGCATCCGCTATGCCGAGGCTCCCGTCAGGCGCTGGTATTTTTCCGTCAGTTGCTCCTTGCTTTCGGCATGATTGGGATCCGGAAGGATGCAATCGGCAGGACATACCACGACACATTGAGAGTCGTCGAAATGCCCGACGCACTCGGTGCACTTGTCCGGATCTATGATGTAGATGTCGTCACCCTGAGTAATGGCCTCGTTCGGGCACTCCGGTACGCACACGTCGCAGTTGATACAGTCTGAGTTGATCATCAATGCCATGCTGCTCTCCTTGGAATAATCCTACTTGATTGTCCATGTATCGCCGCTGTTGAGCAGGCGCTGAAGATCACCGCGCCCCTTTGCGGCGCGGGCGGATTCTGCCAGCTGCTTGCTGAGCGCTTCGTAGCTCGGCTTGTCGACATCACGGAAAACGCCGAACGGGACCGGGAAATTAGGTGACTCGAACTGTCCAAGGGAGAACGCCAAGCCGCTATGTGCGGCGTTTTCGTCATGCACCAGAATGTCTGCCGCAGTGACGCCATTCTCGCCGATGGTGACCACTTCCATGTCCATGCCGCGCAGGCGGATGCCCTTGTTGCGATCCTTGCCGAAGATCAGCGGCTTGCCGTGCTCCATCACCATTCGCGTATCGTCCCGCGTGGCCTTGTCCGACAGCATGTCGAAGGCGCCGTCGTTGAAGACTACGCAGTTCTGCAGGATTTCAACGAACGCCGTACCCTCGTGCTTTGCGGCGCGCTCCAGGATGGCGGCCATCATGGCCTGGTCGCTGTCGATGCAGCGCGCAGCGAAGGTGGCACCGGCACCCAGAGCCAGCGCCACCGGGCTGAAAGGCTGATCGATATTGCCCAGCGGCGTGGTCTTGGTTTTCTTGCCCATCTCCGAGGTTGGCGAGTACTGGCCCTTGGTCAGGCCGTAGATGCGATTGTTGAGCAGGATGATCTTCAGGCCGATGTTGCGACGCACGGCATGGATGAAATGGTTGCCGCCGATGGCCAGCGCATCGCCGTCGCCCGTGACCACCCACACCGACATATCCGGGTTGGCCAGTTTGACCCCGCTGGCGATCGCCGGAGCGCGACCGTGGATGCTATGCAGACCGTAAGTATTGACGTAATACGGAAAGCGGCTGGAACAGCCGATGCCGGAAACGAAGGCGTAGTTTTCGCGCGGAATGCCGAGCTTGGGCATGAGCTTGGTGATCTGGGAGAGGACGGCGTAGTCGCCACAACCCGGGCACCAGCGCACATCCAGGCCGGACTCGAAGTCCTTCTTGGTCAGAGCTTGAATCGGTGTTGCTACAGTCATGTCGGTCATCATTGTTTCCTCAGCACAATTCCAGGATGCGATCGTATATTTCGGCGACCTTGAGGGGCTTGCCCTGTATCTTGTTCAACTGAATCACGTCGCGCAGATAGCGTTCGCGTAGCAGCCTCGAGAGCTGTCCCAAATTGGTTTCGGGAACCAGCACCTTCTTGTAACGGCTGATGATGTCGCCGAGATCGGACGGCATCGGATTGAGGTGGCGCAGATGAACGAAGGCCACCGATTTGCCCGCCGCATTGGCCTTTTGCCAGGCCTGGGCGATCGCGCCATAGGTGCTGCCCCAGCCGATCACCAGCAGTTCGCCCTTGGCGGGACCCTCGACCTTCAAGGGCGGAAAGTCCTTGGCGATACCGGCGACCTTGGCGGCACGCGTTTCGCACATGATCTGGTGATTGAGTGGCTCGGAGGAAATATTTCCGGTCAGGGCGTCCTTCTCCAGGCCGCCGATGCGATGCTCCATGCCAGGCGTACCGGGACGAACCCAGGCGCGCGCCAGATTCTCATCGCGGGCATAGGCCTGAAAGCCTTTCGGGTCAGTGAGATACTTGACTTCCATCTTCGGCAAGCTGGCCACATCGGGAATCAGCCACGGCTCCGCGGCCTGGCCAATGCCGCCTTCGGTCAGCAGGATGACGGGCGTCATGTACTTGACGGCGATGCGGAAGGCTTCCAGCGCAGCGTCAAAGCAATCGGACGGCGAGTTGGCGGCGATCACCGGAATCGGGCATTCGCCGTTGCGGCCATACACGGCCTGCAACAGATCTGATTGCTCTGTCTTGGTCGGGATGCCAGTGCAGGGACCCGCACGCTGGACATCGACGATCACCATCGGAATTTCGAGGATGGCCGCCAGGCCCATCGCCTCCGTCTTGAGCGCCAGGCCCGGTCCGGAGGTTGTGGTCACGCCCAGCGCGCCGCTGTAGGCGGCGCCGATGGTCGAACAAATGCCGGCGATTTCATCTTCCGCCTGGAACGACGTCACGTTGTAGTGCTTGAAGCCCGAGAGTTCCTGCAGGATCTCGGTCGCCGGCGTGATCGGGTAGGAACCAATGAACAGCGGCACCCCGGAAATCTCGGAAGCAGCGACGAAACCGAGTGCAGACGCCGTGTTACCGGTGATGCTGCGGTACTTGCCCGGTTTGGGCGTCGACTCGCGCATCTGGTAGGAGACGGCGAACATCTCGGTGGCTTCGGCATAGGCATAGCCTGCCCGCAGCGCAGTGGTGTTGGCGGCGGCGATTTTCGGTTTCTTGGCGAACTTCTTCTCGATGTCGGTGATTTCCTTGTCCACCGGGCGGCTGTATAGGCACATCATCAGGCCCAGTGAGAAGTAGTTCTTGCACATGCCTACTTCTTTCTTGCCCAGACCCGAGTCCGCCAAAGCATTCGCCGTCAGCGTGGAGATGTCTATCGCGTAGAGGCGATACCCTTGCAGACTGCCGTCGGTCAGAGGATTGCTCTCGTACTTGGCCTTTTCCAGGTTACCCGGAGTAAAAGCGCTGCTATTGACGATCAGGATTCCCCCGTGCTTGACATCCGGCAGGTTGGTCTTCAACGCGGCGGGATTCATGACAACCAGTACGTCCGGCGCATCGCCGGAGGTGAACACCTGACTGGAGGAATACTGGATCTGATAGCCGGAAACGCCATACAACGTTCCGGTCGGGGCGCGGATTTCCGACGGGTAATCGGGGTGAGTGACGAAACCGTGGCCGGCTTTGGCGACCGCTTTGGAGAATTCAGTGCCGGTAAGTTGCATACCGTCGCCGGAGTCCCCGACGAAGCGGATGACTACGCTGTCGAGCTCCTCGATCGAACGTGCCGTTACGGATTCATTGGACATGTTTTTCGCTTTCGCTATTGGTTGGTTGCCATAATTATTCCCAAGGACACGTTCCATAAATGACCTTATTTGGCCAAAAAAACGCGCTACTTGGGATTAATGCAATGATCGCCGCGTAGAGCAGTAGGGCTGTTGACAGAGATCAAGAAGACGCCAGAAAAAACAACCGACAATGATACCTTACAGTTATCTCCATGCGGTGATACCTGCCTCCGTCCGACATATTGACTACAATATTCAGAGCCAGCCTCCTTTGTAAGATTTTTGTAAGATTGAAATCGCTACCCTTAATTAAACCCTGTCCCCTAGGAAAAGATGATGACGCAACTGGATATCTCAAAGCTGAACCTGCAGGATGCACTCGACATGGCCGTGCTTATCGAAAAGGAAGCGGAAGAACGCTACCTTTGGTTTGTAGACCTGCTCGGAGAGCACTACACGGGCGATGCGGCAGATTTCTTCAAGACGATGGCTGGTTACGAGCGACGTCACGGAGAGGAGCTTGCGGCACGCAGACATTCGCTTTTTGGCGACGCCCCTGCGCGGGTCACGGCGGACATGATCGAGGATGTCGAGGCGCCGGACAGTGGCAAGCCAAGACCCAACATGTCGCCGCGGCATGCCATGGAAGTTGCGATGGAGTCGGAAATCAAAGCCTACGAGTTTTTTGACAATGCCTTGCGTGGCATTCAGGATAGTTCAGTGCGCAAGCTTTTCGAGGAGCTCAGGGACGAAGAAGTAGAGCATCAGGATCTCCTGAAAGTGCAGATGGCGAAATATCCCGATACGCTGGAGCCTGATGTAGACCCGGATGACGTCGATACGCCTGCGCTGTAAAGAATCCTTTCCGCTGATCCGGCACACTGACTGCCGGGTGCGGCGAGCGTGGCTCGGGGCAAGAACTTGAGGCGTCGCCTTGGGTCACACCGGGTTGTCAATATCCACAAACTCGCAGTCGATGCCGAACTGCCCCGCCAGATGCGCACCGAGCGCCGTCACGCCATAACGCTCGGTGGCATGGTGACCGGCAGCGATGAAGGCCATGCCCGTCTCGCGCGCAAGGTGCACGGTCTGCTCCGAGATCTCGCCGGAAATGAAGACATCTGCGCCGGCAGTCAGTGCGGCCTCGAAGTACCCCTGCGCACCGCCGCTGCACCAGGCGATGCGCGCAACCTTGCGCGCCGGATCTCCGATCAGCATCGGCGCACGGCCCAGCGCCTGCTCCATCCGCTGCGCTAATGCGCCGACAAAAGTCGGCGCTGGCGGTACGCCGACAAAGCCGATGTCCTGCTCGCCAAAACGCCCGGTAACGGTCCAGTCGAGGTGCAGAGCGAGTTGCGCGTTGTTGCCCAACGTGGCATGGGCATCCAGCGGCAGATGATAGGCAAACAGGTTGATGTCGTGCGCCAGCAGGCGCGCCATGCGCTGCTTGCGAAAGCCAGTAACGCGGCCGTCCTCGGCTTTCCAGAACCAGCCGTGATGCACCAGCAGGGCGTCCGCCCGGCGTTCGATGGCCGCCTCGATCAGGGCCTGGCTGGCGGTCACCCCGCAGACGATTCTCTGCACACGTTCGCGCCCTTCCACTTGCAGCCCGTTTGGGCAATAATCGCGAAACCGCTCGGCATCCAGCAGAGAGTCCAGGCAGACGCGAAGATCCTCGCGCAGTACGGCATTACCCGACATCATTTACACCCCTAAAAAATTCAAATTATGCGCCGCCTTTGGCTGATTTTTGCCCAGACAGTCACTGTCTGCGTTGCCGTCCTGTTTGTCGTAAAGACCCTCAAGCCGGAGTGGCTGACGCAACTGCCAGGTTCCGGCGGAACCGTCTCCGAGGTGGCGACCGTGCTCGAAGCGCCGCCCGGTAGCGAGATGCGTCGTCCCGGCTCCTATGCCGACGCGGCAAAAAGGGCACTTCCGGCGGTGGTGCATATCTTCACGAGCCAGGAGATGAAGGGGCCGCGACATCCCTTCATCAACGACCCGATATTCCGGCATTTCTTCGGCGACCGCTTCGGCGAACTGTCGCAGCGCCGCTCGGGACTGGGCAGTGGTGTCGTGGTCTCGCCGGAAGGCTACATCCTGACCAACTTCCACGTCATCGACGGTGCCGATGAAATCGAAGTCGCACACAACGACGGCCGCAAGTACAAGGCCCGTGTCGTGGGCTCGGACCCCGAGTCCGATCTGGCGGTGCTGCGCATCCCCGCCGATCACAAACTGCCGGTGATCGCTTTCGGTAGCAGCGACACCCTGCGCGTGGGCGATGTGGTGCTGGCCATCGGCAATCCCTTCGGCGTCGGGCAGACCGTCACTTCGGGAATCGTCTCGGCGCTGGGCCGCTCGCATCTGGGCATCAACACCTTCGAGAACTTCATTCAGACCGACGCTGCAATCAACCCTGGAAATTCAGGCGGCGCACTGGTCGATTCCAGCGGCTATCTGGTCGGCATCAACACCGCCATTTACTCGCAAAGTGGCGGCTCGATGGGCATCGGCTTTGCCATTCCCGTCTCGCTGGCGAAAAACGTCATGGAACAGATCGTCAGGAACGGTGGCGTAACGCGCGGCTGGGTCGGCATCGAGGTGCAGGAGATCACCCCGGAGCTTGCCGAATCCTTCAAACTGGGTGGGACCCAGGGCGCGCTGATCGCCGGCGTAATGCGCGGCAGCCCGGCGGACAAAGCCGGCATCAAACCCGGCGACGTGCTGACCCGGGTGGCGAACAGGCCGGTGAAAGATGCCCAGGTGATGCTGGAACTGATCGCTGCGCTGCAACCGGGAAAAATGGCGCATTTCGACCTCAGGCGCGACGGCCGCGACATGGGGGTCGAGGTCGGCGTCGGCAAGCGCCCGATGCCACCCAAGGAGCAACCGGAATAACCGGGCCGTCAGTTCGCAGGGGCCCGACGTTCAGGTCGCCGGCGATATCCGATTGCCTGCGGAGCCTGAAACCGCTCCTGACGACTGCGAACTGCGGCCCGCCACTCGCCGAATCTTTCTAATCAGCGCGGCGCGCCGAATTCTTGCGCCCAATACACGCCCAGCTTGCTCGTGCGATCGACCGCGAAGGCAACACCCATTTCGGTAAATGCCGGGTTCATCAGGTTGGCGCAATGCGGCGGGCTTTTTATCCAGGCCGTCACCGCGTCCTCCGGTTTCGTTTGCCCGCCTGCAATGTTTTCGCCCATGGCCCGGTATCTGTAGCCGGCCCTCTCGACACGCAGCGCCGGGGTGGAACCGTCGCGGCCGCCGTGGTCCAGGTAGTTGAAGTGCGCCATATCTTCTGCATGCAGACGCGAGGCCTCGGCGAGGATGTCGTTCCAACTCACCGGCCGCGCCTCATTGAACGCCTTGTTGCCGCAGTTTCGCCGAGTTGAGCGCGCCTCGTTGACCAGGTCGAGTACGCGCTGCCCGGCGGTTTGCCCGGCCATCTCTACCGAAGGAGCAAAAGGTGCGGCAATTACGATCCAGACCTGTCGCGCATCCACGTAAGTGCCGGCCTCCGTCATCGCGGCATCCTGCAACTGCTGGCAGTAGTTCTGCGTTGCCAGTATCTCTGCCACCCGTGCTCCGATCCGGTCACCGCTGAAGGTCAGGGCCTTGACGCGTGTCGCCCGGTAGCCCGCCGCCGCCAGGCTTTGTTCCAGCTTGTTTCCCTGCGCAAGGTCCCTTGCGACGCGCTCCAGCGCGGCCTGCGGTTGTAACGGTGGTAATTGTTTCGCAGCGCCGCAACCGCCTTCACCTTCGCGCAGATGGTTGATAGTGGTGTAAAGGTCGCCAGCCACCGCACCGAAACAGACCGCAAGCAGCAACAGGGCGGCAAGACTCCGAAGGTGCATGACCCCGCGCATCAGAAGAAGTCAAAGTCCTTATTGCTACTGGCCCCGGCAGGATTCATCACGTGCGATTACCGGGTTACTCGCAGAGCCTCGTCTTGAAGCAAGGAACCTCTGGCACCTGGTCCTGCTTCCCGGTTGCACCTGCCCCTGCGATCGGCGCCTTGGCCGCTTTCCGGGGTTCGGGACTGGCCTGCGATTGTTCGCCGCGCACCGGTTGCTTCGCCCGCTTTGGTGCGGACGGCCCCCGGTCTTGGCGGGCACTCTTGCTCGCCCCGGTCGGCGCGCCGGAATCGGCCTTCCGGTTCGAATCGACGGCTGGCTCCATGGCCAGCGCCTGACCCGCGAGTACAAGCAGCGGCAGCACGAGCAGTGCGCCCCATGACGGGCGGATGCCCGCAAGCTGTTTCGTCATCGACCATCTCCCCGTTGGGGCTTGCCGCCGGCAACCAGAAATGATGCCCCGAAGCTGCGCACCTCTGTGTCACTTGAAAGCTGCGCAGAAACCCGCCTCGCCACGGTCAGGCCTTCTGGTCCCGCGACTGTTGCTCGGCGCGATCAAGTTCCCGAGTCATTTCCTCGTCGGACGGCGGCCGATAGTCCGACTCGCCGGCCGGCTTGGGCGCGGGGCGCACGATGACGCTCGCCGCCACAATGCCGAGTTCATAGAGCAGCCACATCGGCATCGCCAGCATGAATTGCGAAATCACGTCGGGTGGCGTGAACACCGCACCCACTACAAAGGCGCCGACTATCACATACGGGCGCCATTCGCGCAGCTTCGCCACATCGACGACGCCGATCTTGACCAGGACGATGACGATTATCGGCACCTCGAAGGTAATACCGAAGGCCATGAACATGGTAAGCACGAACGAGAAATACTTCTCGATGTCGGTCATCCAGGCCACGCCCTCGGGCGCAAACTTGGACATGAACCCGAACACCATCGGGAAAAAAGCGAAATAGGCGAAGGTCATGCCGATGAAAAACAACAGTACCGAGGCAACCAGGAGCGGTATCGCGAGCTTTTTCTCGTGGGCATACAGCCCCGGTGCGACAAAGGCCCAGACCTGATACAGCACATAAGGCAGGACAACCAGAAATGCAGTCATCAGCGCCACTTTCATGGGCACCAGAAACACGCCGACCACATCGGTGGCGATCATCTGGCCGCCCGCGGGAAGGGTCGCCAGCAAAGGGGCAGCAAGCAGCGAATACATTTCGCGGGCATAGAAGGCCAACGGCAGGAACGCGATGCCGACAGCGATGAGGACGCGGATCAGGCGGTCACGAAGCTCGACCAGATGGGAGAGAAATGTTTCCTGTTCTTCAGCCATCAGGACTTCTGCACTTCTGCAGCGACTGCCTCGGAGCCAGTCGTCTGCACCTCCTTGACGTCAGCAGTCTGCGCGGTCTCAAGAGTCGGTGCCGGGGCCGCAGCGATTTCTGCCAACGGGGCGACGGCCGCATTGACCGAGGACTCGACCTCGCGCATTTCGTGAGTCACGGAAGCCTCCAAATTCTTCACCTGATCGGTCATTTCCCGCTGAAGTTTTTTCAACTCGTCGAGCTGAATCTCGCGATTGATGTCCGCCTTGACATCGCCGACATAGCGCTGCAGACGACCCAGCAGAAGGCCCGCGGTACGCGCCACCTTGGGCAGGCGCTCCGGACCAATGACGACCAGCGCCACCACAGCGATGACCATCAACTCGGAAAGGTTGACATCGAACATGGGTTCGCCTGTATCGAAAAAGTGTTATGGCAGGCCGGAGTAGCCGCTGCGACAAGCGCAAAGAACGCTCACCGGCCCCGAAATCAGGACTTGGTCTGTTCCCTGCGCGCCTCGACGTCGATGGTCTGGCCGGTGACCTGCTGCGGCTCACCCGACCTTTCGGCGGGTTTGTCAGACGACGCCTCTTTCATGCCCTCCTTGAAACCCTTTACCGCGCCACCGAGGTCGGAGCCCATGTTGCGCAATTTCTTGGTGCCGAACACCAGCATGACAATCACCAGCACAATCAACCAGTGCCAGATACTGAAAGATCCCATTGTATTTTCTCCTCGCGCTCAGTGAATCTTCACGGCGCCTTGCGCTTCAGCATGGATCCCAGGGGCTCTGGGCCTCCCAGAATATGAACGTGGAGATGATACACCTCCTGATGGCCGATCCGCCCCGTGTTGATGATGGTGCGAAAGCCCTCATTGAGCCCCTGGCTTCTGGCCAGGTCCGCCGCTTTGGCAAGAATTCGGCCAAGCAGCATCTGATGGCTCATGTCGGCCTCCATCAGCGACGCAATGTGCAGCTTCGGCACGATCATGAAGTGCACCGGCGCAATCGGGTCAATGTCGTGAAAGGCAAAGATTTCCTCGTCTTCATAGATTTTCTTCGACGGGATTTCTCCTTGCGCAATTTTGCAGAAGATGCAGTTGCTCATGTTCCAGAACCTCGGCTGATCTTCTCGTCAATACCCGAAATGCCTTCCCTGCGGCGAAACTCGACGATCACGTCATCTACCCCGACGCCGAACTGGGTCAGCAGGATCAGGCTGTGAAACCATAGATCCGTTACTTCGCGCACCAGATGCAGACGGTCGCCATCCTTGGCAGCCATGATGGTTTCGGCTGCTTCCTCCGCCACCTTCTTGCAAATCGCATCGGTGCCCTTGGCATACAGGCTGGCCACGTAGGACGAATCAGGTGCGGCGTCCTTGCGTTCAAGCAGTGTCGCCTGAACACGGTGGATAACTTGAAGATCAATCACTTGTATATCTCCTTCGGGTCTATCCGTATCAACTGGCAAGCCTTGGAGATACTGATAATAGATAATTGCCGGTCAATGTTTCGATTCGCCGGCATCGCACCGGGAATTATTCTACCCGCGATCAGCGTACCCGCCGTCACAGCAACGCTCACCCGCACGCCTTTGTGCATCTTCCGGTCGCCTCAAAATGCATCAAGCCCTCCGCAGAGGGCTTGACCGTGAATCCACCCGGGTTCGGTCAGCGGTCCGCCAGACTTCTCGATCCGGCCCAAGCCAAGGCACCGAGGCCGAGAAAGGGCATTGCGACGATGAAAGCCAGTCCGATAAACGGTGCGGTGATCGCCAGGGCTATTGCCTTCAACGCCGGCATCTTTTCCGCTAACGCCTTGGCAGCTATCCAGACCAGTGCACCAAGGCCGACGAACGGCATGGCAACCAGATAGATCAGACCGATGAACGGGGCTGCCAGGAAGAGGGTGATGTTCTTCGCCACGCTCGTGCTCTCCACCTCCGCGACAACCGGCACGGCGGGTTCGTAGGCAGCAGTTCCATGGGGCGTGACTATTACCACGGGAAGCCAACCTGCACTCTTCTTCAGTGGCTCGGCTTCATATCCGGTAGTTTCGTAAGTCCTCATTTTACGTAGTGCGCTCATGATGTTCTCCTTGGATGCGTGTTCGTTTGCTTGCTGATGTGTTGCGTTCTTGAGCATCTATGAGCAATGCCCGTGCCAGGGTCTTGGACTGCGATTAACAATCCTTTTGCATCAACAAGATAGATGGCATGCTGGCAGACTAGAAGGGGGTCGTCCGGGCTATATGGCGGGACAGTTTGTACAACATTCTTGTGCGCCCCGGCTTGGCGAAATAGCGCAACTTATTGAATATCAATTAGTTGAGCGATATGACGAAGTGAATATTTTTGTTGTTCAGCCCATATTTACCGGGACCGGGCCTAAACGACATTGCGCTTTCGGCAAGAGGCGCGTGAACAGTTGCTCAACAGAATGCTGTTGAGCAAAACCGGGGTGGCGCGCTTAGAGTCTTACCTCGATGCCACGGCTACGCATGTATTCCTTGGCCTGGCGCACGGTGAATTCGCCGTAATGGAATATGCTCGCCGCCAACACGGCATCGGCCCGGCCTTCGGTGACCCCGTCCGCAAGATGTTGAAGCGTGCCGACACCGCCGCTGGCAATCACGGGGATTCCTACCGCCTCGGCCACGGCGCGAGTAAGCGGCAAATCGAAACCGGCCTTGGTGCCGTCCCGGTCCATGCTGGTGAGCAGAATCTCGCCGGCACCGAGACTTTCCACTTTCCGTACCCACTCGATGGCATCCAGTCCGGTGTTCTTTCGCCCGCCATGGGTGAATACCTCCCACCGGCCGGGCGTTGTCTGCTTGGCGTCGACCGCGACGACAATGCACTGCGATCCCACCTTGGCCGAAGCATCGGCAACCAGTTGCGGATTATTTACGGCAGCCGTATTCATGCTGACCTTGTCGGCACCGGCATTCAGCAGCCGACGCACGTCCTCGACCTGACGCACGCCACCGCCCACCGTCAGCGGAATGAATACTTGCGAGGCCACCGCCTCGACAATGTGCAGGATGATGTCCCGGTCATCCGAACTCGCGGTGATATCGAGAAAGGTGATTTCGTCGGCGCCCTGCTCGTCGTAGCGACGTGCGATCTCGACCGGATCGCCGGCGTCGCGCAGTTCGACAAAGTTGACGCCCTTGACCACACGACCGGCGTTGACGTCGAGACAGGGAATGATGCGCTTGGCGAGCATCAGCGACCGGAAAGCTTGTCGGCTTCCGCTTGGGCTTTCTTGAAATCGAGCTTGCCTTCGTAGATCGCGCGACCGGTGATTGCGGCCGAAATTCCCTCGCCCTGTACCGCGCAGAGCGCCTTGACATCTTTCATGCAGGCAATGCCGCCGCTGGCGATTACCGGAATGCGCAGCGCCTGCGCCAGTTTCACCGTCGCCTCGATATTCACGCCGGAAAGCATGCCGTCGCGCCCGATATCGGTATAGATCACCGCTTCGACACCGTAGTCCTCGAACTTTTTCGCCAGATCGACGACGTCGTGGCCGGTCATCTTGGACCAGCCGTCGACCGCGACCTTGCCATCCCTGGCGTCGAGCCCGACGATTATGTGGCCGGGAAACGCGCCGCAGGCATCATGCAGAAAACCGGGGTTCTTCACCGCCGCGGTGCCAATGATGACGTAGGTAAGCCCGTCGTCGAGGCAGCGCTCGATGGTATCCAGATCGCGAATGCCGCCGCCCAGTTGCACGGGTATCTCGTCGCCGACTTCCGCGAGAATGGCTTTGATCGCCGGTTCATTCTTCGGCTTGCCGGCAAAGGCGCCATTGAGGTCGACCAGATGCAGGCGCCGGGCGCCCCGGTCGATCCAGTGCCGCGCCATGGCCGCCGGGTCTTCGGAAAATACCGTGGCGTCATCCATTGCGCCCTGCTTCAGGCGAACACAGTGACCATCCTTGAGATCAATCGCGGGTATCAGCAGCATAGTGGGATGTAAAGATAAGTAGATGCCTGAGAAGCGGGCGAGTCAGGGATTCCAACGCATGAAATTCGAGAGCAGTCGCAACCCGGCCTGGGCGCTTTTTTCCGGGTGAAATTGAACAGCGAAGATGTTAGCGCTGGCAATCGCGCTGGTAAAGGGGATGCCGTACTGGGTCGAGCCGGCAATCACCTCGGGGCTCTGCGGTTCGACGTAGTAACTGTGCACGAAATAGAAGCGTGCGCCGTCTTCGATGCCATCCCACAGCGGATGGGATTCGGCCTGCTGTACCTGGTTCCAGCCCATGTGCGGCACCTTGAGCCGCGTGCCATCGGCGGCCACCATGGCGCCCGGCGGAAAACGCGGCACTGTCCCCGGCAATATATTCAGGCCCGTCACATCGCCTTCCTCGGCATGGCCGAAGAGCATCTGCAAGCCGACGCATATGCCGAGAAACGGCTTTGCCGCTGCCGCACTGACAACGGCCTGGCGCAGGCCGCGCGCCGACAATTCGCGCATGCAGTCCGGCATTGCGCCCTGACCCGGAACCACGACCCGGTCCGCCGCTGCGATTTCGCCGGCATCCGAACTAACGCGGACATCCGCCGCTGGAGCAACATGTTCGATAGCTTTGGCCACCGAGCGCAGATTGCCCATGCCGTAATCGACCACCACGACCGTACTCATGGAAGGGTCAGAGCGTGCCCTTCGTCGATGGAATGGCCCCTGCCGCACGCGGATCCGCTTCGACCGCCATGCGCAGCGCGCGGGCAAAGGCCTTGAAAACAGTCTCGGCCTGATGATGCGAGTTGTCGCCGCGCAGGGCGTCGATGTGCAACGTCATCCCGGCGTGATTCACCAGCCCCTGAAAGAATTCGCGCACGAGGTCGACATCGAACTCGCCTACCGTGGCCCGGGTGAACGGCACGTTGAAGACCAGTCCCGGCCGGCCGGACAGATCGACCACCACGCGCGACAAGGCTTCGTCGAGCGGCACATAGGCGTGGCCGTAACGGCGCAAGCCCTTCTTGTCGCCCAGCGCCCTGGCCAATGCCTGGCCGACGGTGATGCCGACATCCTCGATGGTGTGATGCGCGTCGATGTGCAAATCGCCCACCGCCTCGACGGTCAGATCGATCATGCCGTGGCGGGCGATCTGGTCCAGCATGTGATCGAAGAAACCGATGCCAGTCGAGAGTTTGGCGACTCCCGTGCCATCGAGATCGAGGGCAACGCGGATGCGGGTTTCGAGTGTGTTGCGTGAGATATCGGCTTGCCGCATGGCAGTCTTGATCAAGCAAAGGAGTGAGGTCTGCATGATACCATCGGCTTAGCTGGCTGCAAGCCAAGCCTGAGCGCCTGTCACCACTGCCGCACCAACCATTCCGCCTAGCCATGAGTCGTTTCTGGAGCGATGTCGTCAAGGGGCTCAAGCCCTACGTGCCGGGCGAGCAACCCAAGCTCGCCAACCTGGTGAAACTCAACACCAACGAGAATCCCTATGGCCCTTCGCCGCGTGCGCTGCAAGCGATCCGCGAGGCCACGGATGAGTCGCTGAAACTCTACCCCGATCCGAATGCCGGGCAACTAAAGATCACCATCGCTGAATATCACGGCATTGATGCGCGGAACGTCTTCGTCGGCAACGGCTCGGATGAAGTCCTCGCCCACATCTTCCTCGGCTTGCTGAAGCAGGCGCGGCCGATCCTGTTCCCCGATATCACCTACAGCTTTTATCCGGTGTATTGCGGGCTGTATCAGGTCGCCTTCGAAACCATCCCGCTGGCCGACGATTTTTCGATCCGGGTCAGCGACTACGCCAGACCAAACGGCGGGATCATCTTCCCCAACCCGAACGCGCCGACCGGATGTCTGGTGCCGCTGGCCGAAATCGAAACCTTGTTGCAGGCCAACCCGGATTCGGTTGTGGTAATCGACGAGGCTTATGTCGATTTCGGCGGCGAGAGCGCGATACCGCTGATCGCCAGATACCCGAACCTGCTGGTGGTGCAGACGCTGTCCAAGTCGCGCTCGCTGGCGGGTCTGCGGGTGGGCTTCGCCGTCGGACACGTCGAACTGATCGAAGCGCTGGAGCGGGTCAAGAACAGCTTCAATTCGTATCCGCTGGACCGGCTGGCAATTGCGGGTGCCGTCGCCGCGTATGAGGACCGCGAATATTTCGAGAAGACCTGCCGCGCGGTCATCGCGTCGCGCGAGAAACTGCTGAAGGAATTAAAGATGCTCGGCTTCGAAGTGTTGCCGTCGGCAGCCAACTTCATTTTCGTCCGCCATCAGCAACACGATGCCCAAGAGTCGGCGCTGGCGCTACGGCAACGCAGCATCATCGTGCGCCACTTCAAGCTGCCGCGCATAGAGCAGTTCCTGCGGATTACAGTGGGCACGGACGAGCAGTGCAGCGCGCTGGTGGCAGCGCTGAAAGAAATCCTCAGCTCTTGATCCGCAGTTCCGCCGACTAGGGCTTGATGCGCAGCTCTGCTGCGCGGGCATGGGCAGTGAGCCCTTCGCCGTGCGCCAGCGTCGCCGCAATCGGCCCCAGTGTCTGTGCGCCGGCCTGCGACACCTCGATCAGGCTGGAACGTTTCTGGAAGTCATAGACTCCGAGCGGCGAAGAGAAGCGTGCGCTGCGAGAGGTGGGCAGCACATGATTCGGCCCGGCGCAATAATCGCCGAGCGACTCGGACGCGTAGTGGCCGATAAAAATCGCGCCGGCGTGGCGGATCTTTTCTACCAGCGGGGCAGGATCGGTGACCGCCAGTTCGAGATGCTCCGGTGCGATGCGATTAACCAGAGCACATGCTTCATCAAGATCGACCACATGGATCAGAGCGCCGCGTCCATTCAGTGAGGCAGTGATGACCTCGCGGCGCGGCATGGTCGGCAACAGTCTCTCGATGCTGGCCGCGACCCGCGCTATGAACCCGGCGTCCGGACTCAACAGGATCGACTGCGCCAGTTCGTCGTGCTCGGCCTGGGCGAACAGGTCGATCGCCACCCAGTCCGGATTGGCCGAGGCATCGGCAATGATCAGTACTTCCGACGGCCCGGCCACCATGTCGATGCCGACGGTGCCGAAGACTCGACGCTTGGCAGCCGCGACGTAGGCGTTGCCGGGGCCGACGATCTTGTCCACCTGCGGGAGAGTCTGCGTGCCATAGGCCAGCGCCGCCACCGCCTGCGCACCACCAATCGTGAATACGCGATCGACGCCGACCAGGCAGGCGGCGGCCAGCACCAGCGCATTCTTCTCGCCGCGCGGGGTGGGCACCACCATGATCAGTTCGCCGACTCCCGCCACCTTCGCCGGCAGTGCATTCATCAACACCGAACTCGGGTAAGCCGCCTTGCCACCCGGCACGTAAAGTCCGACCCGGTCCAGAGGCGTGATCTTCTGCCCGAGCCGCGTGCCATCGGCTTCGGTGAAACTCCACGACTCGAGCTTCTGCCGCTCGTGATAGGCAGTGACGCGCTGCGCCGCGGCTTCAAGCGCGGAACGCTGGGCAGCGGGAAGGCCATCCAGCGCATGCCGCAGCTCACTCTTGGGCAATTCCAGTTCGGCCATGCTGCCGACATCGAGCTGATCGAAGCGGCGCGTGTATTCAAGCACTGCCGCATCGCCCTGCGTTCGCACCGCGGCAAGAATTCCCGCCACCGTGAGTTCAATGGCATCGTCGGTCGAATGATCGAAGTGCAGCAATGCGTCGAGCATTGCGACAAATCCGGGGTCACCGGTCGACAAGCGGCGAATCATCGGATTGCAGCCTCGATGGCGGCGATGACCGGTTGCAGCAGTTCGCGCTTCATTTTGAGCGCCGCCTGATTGACCACCAGTCGCGAGGAAATGCTCATGATCTCCTCGACTTCCACCAGATGGTTAGCCTTAAGCGTACTGCCGCTGGAAACCAGATCGACAATGGCCTCCGCCAGACCGGCCAGCGGCGCCAGTTCCATTGACCCGTAGAGCTTGATCAAATCGACATGGACGCCCTTCGCGGCAAAGTGCTCGCGGGCGACGGCAATGTACTTGGTGGCAATGCGCAAGCGGGCGCCGCGGCGAACGGCCGCCGCATAATCGAAGCCGGCCGGCGCCGCAACGCACATGCGGCAACGGGCAATGTTCAGATCGAGCGGCTGGTACAGCCCCGCCCCGCCATGCTCGAGCAATACATCCTTGCCGGCGATGCCAAGGTCGGCCGCGCCGTATTGCACATAGGTCGGCACATCCGACGCACGCACGATGACCACCCGCACGTCATCGCGATTGGTGCCGATAATCAGTTTGCGCGACTTTTCCGGATCTTCGACCGGCACGATGCCCGCCGCCGCCAGGAGAGGCAAGGTTTCTTCGAAGATGCGGCCCTTCGACAGGGCGATCGTAATTCCGCTCATGGCGCTATTTTACCCGGCGAATGTTGGCGCCCAACGCGGCCAATTTCCTTTCCAGGCCTTCGTACCCACGGTCCAGATGGTAGATGCGCTCGATCAGCGTCTCACCCTGCGCCACCAGGCCGGCAATGACCAGGCTGGCCGAAGCGCGCAGGTCGGTGGCCATCACCGCGGCGCCGTCGAGTTTGGCGACACCCTTGACGAAGGCCGTGTTGCCGTCGATCTTGATGTCGGCGCCAAGCCGGATCAGTTCCACCGCGTGCATGAAGCGGTTCTCGAATATGGTTTCGCGCATCACCGCAGGTCCGTCAGCGACCGCGTTGATGGCCATGAACTGGGCCTGCATGTCCGTCGGGAAGGCCGGGTACGGCGCCGTGCGGATGCTCACGGCGGTCAGCCGTCGCGGCGCCTTGAGGCGAATCGCATCGCGCTCGGCAACGATCTCGCAGCCGGAATCCATCAGCTTGTCGATTACCGCATCCAGATAGCTGGTTGAAGCGCCAGTAACACGGATCTCGCCACCGGTTGCGGCGGCGGCGCAAAGATAGGTGCCGGTCTCGATGCGGTCCGGCATGATCCGATGCGTGGTGCCGTGCAAGGCAGCCACACCCTGGATGCGGATCACGTCGCCGCCGGCACCCGAAATTCGTGCGCCCATGGCGGCCAGGCAATTGGCCAGGTCGACCACTTCCGGTTCGCGCGCGGCGTTTTCGATCACGGTTTCGCCCTGCGCCAGGCAGGCGGCCATCATCAGGTTTTCGGTGCCGGTCACGGTCACCATGTCGGTGAACAGGCGCGCGCCTTTCAGTCGTGCGGCGCGGGCATGGACATAACCCTGCTCGACATTGACCTCGGCGCCCATCGCCGTCAGACCCTTGATGTGCTGATCCACCGGCCGCGCGCCGATGGCGCAACCGCCCGGCAGCGAGACCCTGGCTTCGCCCGCGCGCGCCACCAGCGGGCCCAATACCAGAATCGAGGCGCGCATGGTTTTAACCATTTCGTAGGGCGCGACAGCGTTGTTCAACCCCGATGCATCCAGCATCACCGTGTCGCCAGCACCGACTCCTGAGCCTTCCCGCGAAACCTTGACGCCCATTTGCGCCAGCAGCTTCAGCATGGTGCCAATGTCGTTCAGGTGCGGCACATTGGTGAATGTCACCGGCTCCCGGGTCAGCAACGCCGCGCACAACAGCGGCAAAGCGGCGTTCTTCGCCCCGGATATCGCCACTTCACCCGAGAGCGGAATGCCTCCCGTGATCAGCAGCTTATCCATTGGCATTCCATTCCTCGGGAGTCAGCGTCTTCATCGACAACGCGTGCAATTCGCCGGAATCGAAATGCGGCTTGAGAATCGAGTTGATCCGCTGCTGGCGCTTGACGCGGTTCAATCCGGCAAACTCGCTGCTGACGATGACGGCCTCGAAATGCTGGCCGTCGCCCTGGACGGCGACAAACTCGCAGGGTAGGCCGGTAGCGATCCAGGTTTCAATTTTTTTCGGGTCGAGCATATGAGACTCCTCAGGCGCGCAGCTTGTAGCCGCGCTTCAGCAAATTCAGGGTGAATGTAGTCAACACCGCAAGGCAGGCGCCGACGACGGCGAGACTCAGCCACGGCGAGGCATCGGAGACACCGAAGAAGCCATGACGAAAGCCGTCGATCATGTAGAAAACCGGATTCCAGTGCGACACCTGCTGCCAGAAAGGCGGCAACGAATTGATGGAGTAAAACACACCGGACAGAAAAGTCAGCGGCATGATCAGAAAGTTCTGGAAGGCGGCGAGCTGATCGAACTTGTCGGCCCAGATACCGGCGATCACGCCGAGACTGCCAAGGATCGCACCGCCCATCAGGGCAAAGACGAGAATCCATACCGGCTGGGCAAACGTCAGCGGCGCAAACCAGGAGGTGGCAAGCAACACGCCGGTACCCACCACGAAACCCCGGACTACCGAAGCCAGTACGTAGGCCGCGAAGAACTCCAGATAGGAAATCGGGGGCAACAGGACGAAGACGATGTTTCCCGTCACCTTGGACTGGATCAGCGAAGAGGAAGAATTGGCAAAGGCGTTTTGCAGCACCGACATCATCACCAGCCCCGGAATCAGGAATGCGCTGTAGACAACGCCGTGCACCTTCACGTGCCCTTCCAGTACATGGGAAAAGATCAGCAGGTAAAGCAGCGCCGTGAGCACCGGTGCCGCGACGGTCTGGGAGCCCACTTTCCAGAAGCGCAGCACCTCCTTGTAGAAGAGGGTGGAAAAACCGCCGTAGCGCATCTCAGTTCCGCATCTCAGCTCAGTTGCCCCTGCTGCTGTCCCTGCATGACTCGGACGAATACCTCTTCGAGATCCGGCTTGCCGATTTCGAGATCATCTATCCTGCATCCGGCAGCGCGTATCCTTGCCAGCAGCGGCTCAACTTCGTCAAAGCCATCAAACGGCAACGACCACCAGCCGCCGTTCTCCGCGCCTTCACGGGCGAGTTCCGCCGGCATCGCACCGTCGGTGCGCAACCTCAGGCTATGGACAGAGAAGCGGCGCAACAGATTCGCCGTGGTGTCCAGGGCGACGACACGTCCGGCCTTTAACATGGCGATGCGGGTGCACAGGTTCTCGGCCTCCTCAAGGTAATGCGTGGTTAGCACAATAGTGTGCCCCGCCTCGTTCAGCCTCCGGATGAAATGCCACAAGGTCTGTCGCAGTTCGACATCGACGCCGGCCGTCGGCTCGTCGAGCACGATCACCGGCGGACGATGCACCAGTGCCTGGGCAACCAGCACACGGCGTTTCATGCCGCCGGAAAGCATGCGCATATTTGAATTTGCCTTCGACGTCAGGCCGAGATTTTCGAGAATCTCGTCGATCCACATGTCATTATTGCGCATGTCGAAGTAGCCGGACTGGATCTTCAGCGACTCGCGCACCGTGAAAAACGGATCAAAAACCAGTTCCTGCGGCACAACCCCCAGATGTCGGCGCGCGGCACGATAGTCCGACTGAACATCGTGGCCCATCACGGAGAGGCTGCCGGCATCGGCGCGAACCAGTCCGGCCAGTGCCGAGATCAGTGTTGTCTTGCCGGCGCCATTGGGCCCCAGCAGGCCGAAGAACTCTCCCCGCTGGACCTCAAGATCAATCCCGTCAAGCGCCTGGACATTGCCAAAGCGCTTGGAGACCTGCTGAATGCGGATCGCAGCGGACATGACCAACCCGAAGGTTGCGGTCAATGGGACGGGAGAAGATCTGCAACGCCGTAAACAGTGGCGAGGCTCAGCAGATTCTGCGGCAGATTCAGAAAGCGCAAGGTTTTTCCACCCGCGGTTGCCGCCCGCATCCAGCCAAAAACCACGGCCAGGCAGGAGGAGTCCATGTCGGTCACCGCAGCGAGGTCGAACGCGGAGGCATTGGACGTAATCGCTGCCTCGCCTTCGGCAAGCAGTGTGGCAGCGCCCGACATCGTCATCGGACCCGACACCTCGACGCAATCACCGACGATACGAATCATTTCTTTACCGAGGTCGCCTCGCCGGACTTGTTCTTGGCTTGCAGCGACTTGATCAGGCCGTCGATACCGTTATTACGTATCTCGGCTCCAAACGAATCACGGTAATTGGTAACCAGGCTGATGCCGCCGACTTCGATATCGTAGACTTTCCATGCCGCGCCCGACTTTTCCAGGTAGTAATCCAGTTCGATGTTCTTGCCCGCACCCGACTGCCTGATTTCGGTACGAACCCGTACATCGGTCTCCCCTGCCTTGAGCGAGAAAGGCTTGAAATCGACAGTCTGGTTCTTGTATTCGGTCAAGGCCTTGGAATAGGTCCGCACCAGGAGAACATGAAATTCGTCGGTCAGGATCTTCTGCTGCGCAGCACTGGCCTTTCGCCAATCCCGCGCCACGGCCAACTGGGTCATGCGCGTGAAGTTGAAGTGCCCGAGCAACTTGGTTTCTACCAGGTCAACGGCTTTCTGGGTGTTGCCGGACTGGATATCTTTGTCATGACGGACAATATCCAGCACCTCATTGGTCACCGTCTTGACCAGAACATCGGGCGCGACCTCCTGGGCCAGCGCGGTCGTAGCGATAAGCAAACCGATGAAGCATGCAAACAGGGATTTCATTCTGGATTTCCTGAGATTGCTGGTACTGAAGTCGGGGTTGGGACAACACCCCCGGAGTAGGACACTATTTCCCTTCTGCCGGCTCCGCGCGAGCCGCCAGTACAGATGGCATGGGTGGCGCCTCGGCCCGTGGCTCAAGGGCGCCCGCTTCTGCAATTGCCGGACCATCGTCTTGTTCTACACTTGCGTCAAGCTCCCGTGGCGGGTCGCCATCGTAAATCAGGTTGCGGCGGCGCTGGAGATAAGCATCGCGCATGTATGAATACTTGTCCAGCGCAGCTTCATCGACGACCTTGTCGGCCGCCAGCAGATCGGCCCGGTCACTGACCAGGCGCAGAACAAGCGCAGCGTCTCGGGTCCCCGTCGGATTGTGCTTCGCTACCGGGTCGGTCGAGACGTCGAGCACCAGACCGACAGTGTCACGCGCAGTGCGCGGCCCGAATAGCGGGATTACCACATAGGCACCGTTGCCGACACCCCAGCGACCAAAAGTCTGGCCGAAATCCTCGTTGTGCTTTTCCAGGCCGGCGTCGGTCGCAAAATCGATGACCCCAAGCAAGCCGACGGTGGTGTTGATCGCGACCCGACCCAGATCACTGAACGCTTCCGGTACCTTGCCCTGCAACAGGTTGTTGACGCCAATGAATAGATCTTCGATATTGCCGAAAAAATTCGTTACACCTGTTCTGACGGGCGATGGCAGAACAGCTTCATAGCCTGCGGCTACCGGCCTGATGATCGCCGAGTCCAAGCCTTCGTTGAAGGCGAACATGGCGCGATTGAAGCCCTCGATCGGATCCTTCGGATTTCCCGAGGTCGCGCAGCCGCCAAGCAGGCCGATGGCCACGACGGCAACCGCGACGGATTTGATGCGAGCAGGCAGCACGGTCTTCATTCTCTTTTCAGGCACCTGTTGACTACTTTTTGCCGCCATCCTCGGCGGCCTTGTTGAACATGAACTGGCTGATCAATTTCTCCAGAACCACTGCCGACTGGGTCTTCTTGATCGTATCACCCGCTTTCAGCATTTCCGTATCGCCACCCACTTCAAATCCTATGTACTGCTCGCCCAGCAAACCCGACGTGTTGATCGTCGCGAACGTGTCACGCGGAAACTTGTAACGGGCATCCACCTGGATAGTCACCAGAGCCAGGTAGGCCTCCGGATCAAAGCGAATCTCCGTCACGCGCCCCACCACAACGCCGGCGCTCTTTACCGCGCCGCGAACCTTTAGGCCTCCAATATTATCAAATCTGGCCTGGATTGCATAAGTTTCTCCGCTGCTGGACGATGCTAGGTTGCCCACCTTGAGGGCAAGAAACAACAGTGCGCCCAATCCGACGGCGACGAAAAATCCGACCCAGAGGTCAAGTGTAGTGCGGCTCATGTCATGTCCCTGTAAACATGAAGGCGGTGAGAATGAAGTCGGCGGCCAGAATGGCCAGCGACGATGTTACAACGGTACGCGTGGTGGCCCCGGAAACCCCTTCGGCGGTTGGTTCGGCATCATAGCCCTCGAACACGGCGACCCAGCTTACGATGATCCCGAACACAAAGCTCTTTATCACGCCGTTGAGGATGTCCTGGCGAAAATCGACCGATGCCTGCATCTGCGACCAGAACGAACCCTCATCGACGCCGATCAACTGCACGCCGACCAGATAGCCGCCGAAGATTCCCATTGCCGAAAACAATGCAGCAAGGAGGGGCATGGAAATCACGCCGCCCCAGAAACGCGGAGCAACAACGCGGGCAATCGGATCGACCGCCATCATCTCCATGGCGGAAAGCTGTTCGGTGGCCTTCATCATGCCGATTTCAGCCGTAATCGCCGAGCCGGCACGACTGGCAAACAGCAGCGCCGCGACCACCGGACCGAGTTCGCGCACCAGCGACAGGGACACCAGAACCCCCAGCGCCTCCGTTGAGCCGTAGCGTGCCAGGGTGTCGTAACCCTGCAAGCCGAGCACCATGCCGACAAACAGGCCGGAAACCAGAATGATGATCAGGCTCAGGACGCCGGTAAAGTAGACCTCCCTGATCGTCAGATGGAGACGACGCAGCGACGTCCCCGAATACATCAGGACGGCGAGAAAGAAGCGACTGGCATAGCCGAGACGCCAGATGCGCGCCGTGACCTGCTGCCCCAATCCGCGCAACGCGCGCACCACGCCGTTATCCACCGCGCACCGCACTTCCCATCAGTTCTTCCCCATACGGGCGGGACGGATACTGGAAGGGTACAGGACCATCGGCCTCGCCCCAGACGAACTGATGCACATAAGGCACTTTCGAGTTCTTCATCTCTTCGGCAGTGCCTTCGGCAACAATCTTCCCTTCCGAAACAAAGTAAACGTAATCGACGATCTTCAAGGACTCCTGCACGTCGTGCGTCACGACGATGGAACTGGCACCCAACGCGTCATTGAGCTTGCGAATGAGGTCGCCGACAATGGCCAGCGAAATAGGATCAAGTCCGGCGAAGGGCTCATCGTACATGATCAGCATCGGATCAAGCGCTATCGCACGAGCCAAGGCGACGCGCCGTGCCATGCCGCCGGAAAGCTCTGCCGGCATGAGGCTGTGAGCTCCGCGCAATCCCACCGCATGCAACTTCATCAGCACCAGGTCATGAATCAGGGCCTCGGGCAGATCGGTGTGCTCACGCATCTGGAAAGCAATGTTGTCGTACACCGACATGTCGGTAAACAACGCGCCAAACTGGAACAGCATCCCCATGCGGCGGCGAAGGGCATACAAGCCTTCCGCATCGAGCTCGTGCACCACCTGACCGCCGACCCGCACTTCGCCGGAAGTGGGTTTCAACTGTCCCCCGATCAGACGCAGGGTAGTGGTCTTGCCGCAACCAGAACTCCCCATGACCGCCACAACCTTGCCGCGCGGAATCGTCATGTTGATTCCGGTAAGAACCGGCCGGCTGTCATAGGTGAAGTTCAGATCGCGGATTTCGACAAGAGATTCCTGGGACATATTCACACCGGGAAACCCGGTCAAATTCGTAGCCGGTGATTCTAGCAGAATCAGGTGGTCCGGCGCTCCGTCCCAGGCAGCGAAGAGCGGGGTAAACCCGGGCCACAACCGAAAGTGGTTGCACCTGCTTTCCGCTATGATGATGCGATCAACCCAACCGGCCTGCGCCTGGCACCATCCTTGACTGCACCTGACAGCAAGACCGAACTGCTGATTGTCGACGACGACCCGCTTATCGCCGATGCGCTCGGCTATTTTCTCGGCCGTGACTATGCCGTAAGCACTGCCTCGACGCGTGCCGAGGCGGTTGGGCTGTTGCGTGGCCGGAAAAAAGCTCCCGCGCTCGCGCTGATTGATCTTGGCCTGCCACCGACGCCGCATGGTCCGGATGAAGGTTTCGCCCTGATTGCAGACATTCTGGCTCACGCTCCGGGAACCCGCATCGTGGTCCTTTCGGGCCAGAGCGACGAACTCAATGCCCGCCACGCCCGGGCGCTCGGTGCGACCGAATTCGTCGCCAAGCCGGCCGACCCGGAGTATTTGCGCAACCTCATCCGTCGAGTGTTGTCTTTTCGAGACACGTCGGTCGAGATAGATGACGGCCTGATAGGCGAGAGCGCTCCGCTGCAAAAGCTGCGGGTGCAACTCAGGCAACTGGCGGACTCGCCTTTTCCGGTGCTGATAGAAGGCGAGTCAGGTAGCGGCAAGGAGCTTGCCGCTGCAGCCTTGCACAGACTGTCCGAGCGCACCGCGAAACCGTACCTGGCGCTCAACTGCGCCGCGATCTCACCCGGCCTGGTTGAAGCCACGCTGTTCGGTTACAGCAAGGGAGCGTTTACCGGTGCCAGCGGCGCGCGCGCCGGCTATTTCGAGGACGCTTCCGACGGCACGCTGTTTCTCGATGAAATCGGCGAGCTTCCGCTCGACCTGCAACCGAAGCTCTTGCGGGTACTGGAGAACGGCCAGTTCCAGCGCATCGGTGAAACTCAGGCCCGGCATTCGACCGCGCGCATCGTCACGGCGACCAATCGCGACCTCAAAAAAGAAGTTCGCGAAGGACGCTTCCGCGCCGATCTGTACCATCGACTTTCGGTTTTTACGGTCGCCATACCGCCATTGCGCGATCTCGGCGACGATCGGATGCGCCTGCTCGAGCATTTTCGTGCGGTCTACACCGGGCAGGCGGATTTGCCGCCGTTCCGGCTCACCGAAGAAGCCGCCGGACGTCTCCTTGCATACCACTTTCCCGGCAATGTCCGCGAATTGCGCAACATCGCTATCCGCCTCACGACCAAGCTGGCCGGAAAAGAAGTGGGGATCCCGGATCTCGAAGCCGAACTGGATCTCGGCAGCGGATCGCTCGGTGCCGGCGTCCTGCCGGCACCGACTATTGCGGGCGGAGCCGAACTCGTAGCGATCGCCTTCAGCGATATCCGGAGTCGCCATGACTTCAACCTCGATGCCACGCTGCGTCGCTGGGAAGAAGCCTACATAGAAGCCGCGCAGCAGCTTGCCCATGGCAACATGAGCCAGGCAGCCCGGCTGCTGGGCGTAAACCGCACCACACTTTACAATCGCATCGACACACTGGCGCGAGAAAAGCGCACAGCCACGCAATAAGCGACCGGATTGCCCTACCGACAACATGTATCTGGAACACTTCGGACTTAACGAGCCCCCCTTCCGCATCACGCCCCACACCGATTTCTTCTTCGACGGGGCCAATCGCGGCGCGACTCTCGATGCGCTGATCTACGCCATCACCCACGATGAAGGCATCGTCAAGGTCAGCGGCGAAGTCGGCAGCGGCAAGACCATGCTCTGTCGAGTGCTGATGGAGCGTCTGCCGGAAAACGTCACCATCATCTATCTGGCGAATCCGTCGCTGTCGCGCGACGATATCCTCTATGCGATCGCCGACGAACTGCGCCTCGATGTGCCGGAAAACGTGCGCTCTTCGGCGGTTATGCGCGCGTTGCAGGATCATCTGATCAAATCCTACGGTGAAGGCAGGCAGGTGGTCGTCCTGATTGACGAAGCCCACGCCATGCCGGTGGAGACCCTCGAAGAAATCCGCCTGTTGTCAAATCTCGAGGCCAACCGCAGCAAATTGCTGCAACTGGTGCTCTTCGGCCAGCCGGAACTGAACGATGTGCTCGCCCGGCCCGACATGCGCCAGCTGAAGGAGCGTATTACCCACAACTTCGGCCTGGAGCCGCTGGTGCGTGAGGACATCGCGAATTACATCGATTTCCGCATGCGCGCCGCAGGCTATCGCGGGCCGAACGTATTCTCTCCGCCGGCAATCAAATCGGTCGAGCAGAGCTCACTCGGGCTTACCCGCCGCATCAACATACTCGCCGACAAGGCGCTGCTTGCCGCCTTTTCCTCGGGCAGCCACCAAATAGGTCCCAAAGAGATACGAGCCGCCATTCGCGACTGCGAGTTCAGCAAGGCCACCTATGGCAGCAAAACGGGACGACAAGCGCAGATCCTCTGGATCGTAGCCCTCCTTACGATTGGCGCCCTCTCAATCGCCGTCTGGCTATTGGCAGCCTCGCGCACCGATACTGGTGCGCCGGCGCTTTCTGTTGTGACGCCCGCTGCGCCCGCCGTCGGCGTGGCACCGGCTTCGCCCGCCGAAACGGCCGGCGCTCCACCGACCCTGCCGCCGTCACCCGCCACGCCGCCTCCCGCTACCGACGCCCCGTCACCCGCGCCGCCAGCCGCCGTCAGCACAGTACTGCCCTTACCGGCGCCCTTACCGGCGCCCTTACCGGCGCCCCTGCCGGCGCCAAAGCTCGAACCCGTCTTCACCGCGCCACCGCCGCAACCGGCCAAACCAAAAGCCGGACGCCTGACGCTTGAAAGGCTCGAAGCGGGAAAAACCTGGCTGGAGCAATTGCCGGACGATCGCTGGTTCATTCAGATATTCGCCGCGGACGCAAACCGGCACGCTGAAGTCGAAACCCTGCTGCGCCGGTTGTCCTCGAGTACAACCGAGATGGGTAACATCCATGTTTATTACTCCGACCTTAGCGGCAAGCCGCGCTTCGGAGTCATGTACGGAGACTATCCAACAAGGGCGGCGGCGACCGGCGCCATGCGCGAACTGCCCAAGCCCCTGCTGACAAGCCAGCCCTACCCGCGCCAGATTGTGCGCCTTCGCTGAGACGTGTTAGACCTGAAGAACTGAGGCGGCTCAGTCCATCAAATCATTGAGTTGCGCCGTAAACATAATGTGTTATCCTAAATTCATTGTACCCACCTGACCGGGGATTCGTTTGCGCCTACCAGTGATTCCACCGTTCCCTGCCGCGCTGGCTGTCAGTCTAATCCTGACGGCATGCAACAGCATTCCGCCACAGCCTCCGTCTGCCGGACACATCCGCGCAGAAGCTCTGGTTGCCACCAGCCCTGACATCCCGGCGCCGGTGGCCGCAACGGTCATGCTTGCGCGCCCCAGGGCGGCCGCCAAAGCGGAGTCCTACTCGGTGTCCGTGCGCAACATCCCGGCCCAGGATCTGCTCTTCGCCCTCTCTCGTGATGCAAAACTTAATGTCGACATCCATCCCGGAATCAACGGCATCGTCACCATCAACGCCATCGACCAGACGCTCCAGCAAATCCTGACGCGAATCTCAAAGCAGGTCGACATGCGATGGGAACTGGATGGCCCCAATCTGGTGGTAGTGCCGGACTCGCCTTTCCTGCGCAACTACAAGGTTGATTACGTCAACATGTCGCGCGATGTGAGCGGCACGAACTCGATCAACACGCAGATCGCCTCGACCAGCACCAGCGCCACCGGCGGAGCAACCGCGGGCAGTGGAAACAATTCCAGCACCTCGGTAAAAAGCACAGCCAAGAACGATTTCTGGCAATCGCTGGAAAAGAATCTGAAAGACATTCTGCGCGAAACCGACAAGATTCTGCCGGAAGGCTCCAGTGAAACAGTGATCGAGCGTTCGGATCAGCAAGCCACCACCGGCACCGGTGCTCAAAGCGCGCCGTCGAGCCGGTCGGGTGGACAAACCGCCAGCCTCGCCGGCAGCCCCAATCCGGCAGCCATCCAGCAGTCCGGCAACACCGTCATCAAGCGCACCACATTCCGCGAAGCCGCTTCGATTATCGTGAACCCGGAAGCCGGTGTCGTGGTCGTTCGCGCCACATCCAGGCAGCACGAAAAAGTTCAGGAATACCTCGATCTGGTGCTGACGAGCGCACGACGCCAGGTCATCATCGAAGCAACCATCGCCGAGGTCAGCCTGAGCGACAAGTATCAGCAGGGCATCAACTGGCAGAGCCTGCGCTCCTTGCGCCCGGGCAATCCGCAAGCAGGGTTTTCCGCAGCACAAAACCCGTCGGGCCTGCCTGTTCCGGATCCGTTTACAACCGCGGCAGGGTCGTTCATCACGCCGCCCGGTACATTTGCATTCCTGCTCAACTACGTAGCTCCCGGGCTGGGCCTTTCGTCGACCCTCAGTCTGCTGGAGACCTTCGGCAAGGTCAAAGTCCTGTCGAGCCCGAAGATCAGCGTGCTCAACAATCAGACGGCGATGCTCAAGGTGGTGGATAACATTGTCTATTTTCTGATCAAGAACGACTCGACGACAACCACGACGGGTACCACCAACAACTTCACGTCGACGCCGCAATCGGTGTCGGTGGGACTGGTGCTTAGCGTCACGCCACAGATCAGCGAGAACGGAAGCATTCTGCTTAACGTACGCCCGACGATCTCCAGTCAAAAAGGCGCTGGCAAAACAGATCCGACCCCGGGGCTGGCGGTTGCTAATATCGTGCCCGAGATTCAGACGCGGGAAATGGAGTCCATGCTGCGCCTGTCGGACGGCGAGGTGGCCGTAATGGGCGGCCTGATGGAAGACAAGGTCGACAACACGACCAACCAGATACCGGGTCTGGGCGACGTTCCCGGCGTCGGAAACTTCTTCCGCAACCGCAATGACACCAGCACCAAGACCGAACTGGTCATCTTCCTGAAGCCCACCATCATCCGCGATCCGAGCATCAACGGCGACTATCGCAGCTTCCGCGACCAATTGCCGAAGCAGGATTTCTTCGTCACCAAACCTGAGCCGGAACAAAAACAAAGCCGGCCGCCGAAACAGGATCTCGTCGTCAGCGAACCTGAGCCGGAACAGAAGCAAGACCAGCCGCCGAAGCAGGATATTATCGTCGGTGAACCTGATCCGGAGCAGAAACAAAGCGAAGCGCAGGGAGCAGCCGCTCAATGAGCCTGCTCATGGATGCCCTGAAAAAAGCCGAGCTGGCAAAACGTCGGGGGCAGAGCGAAGTCGCAGACGGATCGACCGCCGTGGACGCCCAGGGCGGTCTGGAACTGGAACCCATGGCAGGCACGGATGGGTCAGATTCCGTGTCTTCGACACCCGCTGCAGAGGGCGCAACGACCGTCGGAAATCTGCCCAATCTGCCGTCGCATCTCGAGGAAATTGAAGCGCAATTTCTTGCCGAGGCCGAGCAGGCAGCCGCCTCCCGGCTGCGAACCATGCCATCGACGCCCGCCGTGGCACCGCTCACGTTCGCCGAGCAGATTGCCACCGCGGACGCGCCATCGCGCACGACGGCCGCCGCGGAACCGCGGCATGCACAACCGGCACAAGGCACCCCGCAGAGCAGGTCGGCGGCGCAGAATGTTTTTGCTGCCAAACAAGTCGACAAGCCTCCGGCGAGGAAAGGTTTTGCAATCGCGGTTGGCGCAATCACTGTCCTGTCCGTCCTGGGCATCGGCGGATACTTCTGGTGGCAGTTGCAACCAAAGTCGGCCCCGACCGCCAGCCGCGCCCCGCTGTCTCCACCCGCAGTCACCGTCTTGACGCCGGCCGCCGTACCGCCGGCGCCGGCTCCTGCAGAGTCTCCGATAGCCGGTGCAGCAGGTGCCGCGAGTCCGGCGACTCCCGTGCCGGCAGACAAGGCAGATGATTCCGCCCGGGCCGCTGGCAAGGCATCGGCCCAGGCCCGCCGCGCAAATTCCGCCGCCGCTCCAACCGACCCGGATAGCCCGGTCCACATCACCAAGGTGCCGCTGAGGGTCGATCCCTCGTTGAGCCGCGGCTTCGATGCTTTCAATAGAGGTGATCTTGCTTCGGCGCAGATCGAATATGGCGAGGCATACCGATCCGACCCGCGCAACACCGACGCGATGCACGGCCTGGCGGCGATAGCCGTGCGTCAAGGCCGCTTCGACGATGCGGACGCGTTGTACCGGCAGATCACCGAAGCCGATCCGCAGGACACGGTGGCCATGTCGGCCCTGATCAACAGCCGCGGACAGATTGATCCCGGCGTTGCCGAAAGCCGGCTGAAGAGCCTGTCGGCGGCGCAGCCCGAACTTGCCGCACCGCATTTTTCCCTGGGCAATCTCTATGCGCGTCATGGCCGCTGGAGCGATGCTCAGCAATCCTACTTTCGCGCCTACAGCGCCGAACCGGAAAATCCCGACATCCTCTACAACCTGGCGATCAGCCTCGAACACCTGCGCCAGAACAAGCTGGCTGCGCAGTACTACAGCCAGGCCATCGCCGCCGCGCAGACCCGTCCCGCCGGATTCGACAAGGGCAAGGCAACTGCAAGGCTCAACGCGCTGCAACCCTAGGCGGGTTCGGCACGCAGCAGGGCTTGCCCTCGCAGGCAGATGCGGGATAATGATACTCGTATGAATTCACCACCCAGCCGCCGCCCCATTGGCCAGATCCTCATCACGCATGGCGTGATCAGCGAGGATCAACTTCGCATCGCACTGCTGGAGCAGATCAAATCCAACCAACCGGTGGGCAAGCTGCTGGTTGCTCTGGGCTTTGTCTCCGAAGCCACGCTGCGCGACGCTCTCGGCGAGTCGCTTGGCCACAAGTCCGTGGATCTGGCCAATACAATCGTCGATGCCGACGCCTTGCGCCTGGTGCCGCGAGATCTGGCGAAGCGGCACATGTTCCTGGCGCTCAGCTATTCAGAATCCGGACGGAAGTTGAAGATCGCCATTGCCGATCCCAACGACATCGTCGCTCTGGACAAGCTGCGCACGCTAATTCACCCGGAACTGGTGGTCGAAACCCTGCTTGCGGGCGAATCGGAAATCTCCCGCGCCATCGATCAGTATTACGGTCATGAGCTCTCGATCGACGGCATCCTGCACGAAATCGAAACCGGCGAAATCGACTACCGCAGCCTGTCGGCATCACTCGACGAATACAGTCAGCCGGTGGTGCGACTGGTCGATGCGCTGCTCACCGACGCCGTCAAGCGCGATGCATCGGACGTGCACTTCGAGCCGGAGGCCAGCTTCCTGCGCATCCGCTATCGCATTGACGGCATCCTGCGCCAGATTCGCGCCCTGCACAAAACCTACTGGGCGGCCATGGCCGTGCGCATCAAGGTAATCAGCGGCATGAACATCGCTGAAACCCGTGCGCCGCAAGATGGCCGGATCTCGATCAACATCAGCGGCCGTCCCGTCGATTTCCGGGTTGCCTCGCAGCCGACCATCCACGGCGAAAACATCGTCCTGCGCATCCTTGACCGGCAGAAAGGCATCGTTCCGCTGGACGGGCTGGGGCTTGACGATCACCAGATGGCATTGATGAAGCTGATGATAGCGCGCCCGGAGGGCATCATCCTGGTCACCGGCCCCACCGGCAGCGGCAAGACCACGACGCTCTACTCGGTGCTCAACCACATCAACGAAGAGGGCGTGAACATCATGACCCTCGAAGATCCGGTCGAGTATCCGATGGCGATGATCCGCCAGACCTCGGTGGCGGAGTCCGCCAAGCTGGATTTTGCGAACGGCATCCGCTCCATGATGCGCCAGGATCCGGACATCATCCTGGTCGGCGAAATCCGCGACGCGGATACCGCCGAAATGGCCTTTCGCGCTGCGATGACCGGCCACCAGGTGTTTTCAACCCTGCACACCAATTCGGCGCTGGGAGCCATCCCGCGGCTGCTCGACATCGGTGTGCTGCCCGACATCATGGCCGGCAACATCATCGGCATCATTGCCCAGCGACTGGTGCGCCGCCTGTGCACCCGTTGCCGCAAACCCTATCCCGCCGAAGCGCACGAATGCAAACTGATGGGCATCGTCAGCGGCCAGCCGGCACCCATCCTGTACCGCGCCACGGGTTGCGACCACTGCGAATACCAGGGCTATCGCGGCCGCATTGCGATCATGGAGATGCTGCGCCTCGACAACGATCTCGACGACCTCATCAGCCGCCGCGCGTCACAGCGCGAGATTCGTGCCATGGCGCACGACAAGGGCTTCCGCCCCCTGTCGGAAGACGGATTGCGGCGCGTGAGGGACGGCTCCACGTCAATAGAAGAAGTCGGTCGCGTAATAGACCTCACGGAGCGGATGTAGCCGCTCCGCGGCACGGCGCTCCACCCACTCGACACCATGGCCCTCTATGCCTACAAGGCAGTGAACACCCACGGCAGAAAGGTGATCGGCCGTCTCGAAGCCATCAACCTGATCGATCTCGAAATGCGCCTGAAGCGCATCGACCTCGACTTCATCAATGGCGACATCGTGAAGCAGGGCGGTCTGATGAACCAGGCCAGGATCACGCGCCCGGAACTGATCAACTTCTGTTTCCATCTGGAGCAGCTTGCACGCGCGGGCGTGTCGCTGATCGAGAGCCTCAGCGACTTGCGCGACACCATCGAGAACCCGCGCTTTCGCGAAATCCTCGCCGGAATGGTGGAAAGCATCGAGGGTGGCAAGACGCTCTCGCAGGCGCTTGCCGAGCATCCGCGAACGTTCGACGAAGTCATGGTCAGCCTGATCCGCGCCGGCGAAGACACCGGCTCCCTGCCCCAGGTGCTCAACAATTTGCTTGAATCGCTCAAGTGGCAGGACGAGCTCGCGGCCCACACCAAGAAACTGATCATGTATCCCGCCTTCCTCGGCACCGTCGTGGTCGCCATCACGCTGTTCATGATGATCTACCTGGTGCCGAAAATGGCCGGATTCATCCGCAACATGGGGCAGGAGTTGCCGACCCAGACCAAGATACTGATCTTCACCTCCGAGTTCTTCGTCGGCTACTGGTACGTCGTACTCGGCGTGCCGCTCATCCTTGCCGCAATCACGGCCTTTCTCGTCAGTACCAGTCGGGCGGCGCGCTACCGCTTCGACGACATCAAGCTGCGCCTGCCGTATGTCGGAGACATCCTGCGCAAGATCATCCTGTCGCGCTTCGCGTCGGTATTCGCCATGATGTATTCCTCGGGCATTACCATCCTCGACTCGATCAAGGCCACCGAAGACGTGGTTGGCAACCTGGTCATCAGGGAAGGTCTGGAAAAGGTCGGCAGCCTGATTGCCGAGGGGCAGAACGTTACCGCGGCCTTCCAGAGCGCCGGAATATTCCCGCCGCTGGTGCTGCGCATGCTGCGCGTCGGCGAGAGCACCGGTGCGCTGGATACGGCGCTGACCAACGTCAGCTACTTCTATAATCGCGATGTGCGCGAATCCATCGAAAAGGTGCAGGCCATGATCGAGCCGGTGATGACCGTAACCATAGGTCTGCTGCTGGGCTGGATCATGATGGCGGTGCTGGGCCCGATCTACGACATCATCACCAAACTGAAGACCTGATGACCGCCAAACGTATTCTCCTGCTCGATGGCCCCTTGCTCACGGCGCACTGCTGGAGTGCCGGACGCATAAAGGTCGAGGGCGAGTTCAACCAGGAACCGGTAGGACTGGAAGCGTTCGCCGCCTATCTCGGAAAGCATCGCTCCAGCCTGTTTTACGTGCTGGCGGATATTGCCGAAGAGGGTTTCCAGCTCGAAGACCTGCCCTATATCCAGGGAGGAGACCGCGATGCCCTGCTGCAGCGGCGCCTTGGCCAGTATTTTTACAATACGCCGCTGTCCACCGCTATCTCTCTGGGCCGCGCGGCAACGGGCCGACGCGATGAAAAGTTCCTGTTCGCCGCGCTTACCCGGATCGAGACCTTCACGCCCTGGCTGGACACGCTGCGTGAAACGGAAGCCATAGTTGCCGGCGTCTATTCGGTCCCCATGGTACTTGCCGGATGCGTCCCCCAGCTGTTGCCCGAAAGCGGCCCGGCTCTATTCGTCAGCCTGACTCGCGGCGGGGTACGGCAAACCTTTTTCGACAAGGGCAAGCTGCATTTCTCGCGGCTGTCGCAACTCGCCACCCGCAGCCTCGACGAAGTCGGCCGCACCAGCGCCAACGACTCGGCCAAGATATTCCAGTATCTCGTCGCACAGCGCCAGATTCCGCGCGGCGTCGCCCTGCGCACCCTGGTCCTGGCGCACGCCGGGCAAATACCGGCCTTGAAGGATTTCTGTCGTGACAGCAGCGAACTTCAGTTCGAATTCATCGATCTGGCGGCAACTGCGAACCAGCGCGGGCTCAAGGACGTACCGGCAGACAGCAACGCCGACAAGCTCTTCATCCACTGTCTGGCGACCAAGACACCCGGGCAACAGTTTGCTCCGCCCAGCGAGACACGCTTCCACATGCTTTGGCAAATACGCTCGGCGCTGACCAGCGCGGCGTGGATAGTGCTCACCGGATGTCTGCTGTTCGCCGGCAAGACCGGCCTCAATGCCTACGAGCTTCGCGACACAATCGAAGCCACCAGGGTCCTCACCGCCACCGACACCCGGCGCTACGACACCATTCTCGAGGGCCTGCCGAAGATCACCGTCAGCCCTGACAACTTGCGCGCACTGATTGGACGCGTCGATACTCTGCAGCAACGCACCCCGGCCATGGAGCCTCTGCTGACGCACCTGAGCCTGGCGCTGAACGACTACCCGAAAATCGAACTTGAGCACCTCACGTGGAAGATTGTCGATCGACTCGATGTCGGCCAGAAGATTTCGGCGGATGCAAAGCCGGGAACGAACGCTGCACCGCCCGCAGTCGCGGGCAGTGCCGGAAGCTGGGTGACCATCGAGATCCAGGCGCAACTGCCACTCGGTCTTGCAAGTAACCAGCGCGCCCAGATCGAATTGATCGAAAACTTCGCCGCCCGCCTGCGCGACCCGCAAACGGATGTCAAGGTTACCGGGCGGCCTTTTGACATCGAGTCCGACAAGTCGCTCAAGAGTGCCGGCGAAAAGAGCGATGCGCAACAGGCGGATGCACCGAAGTTCTCCTTGCGTATTGCACGTCCGCTTTGAACATACGGTGACGAACGGGATGAATGAGGCATGAAACTGGAAACAAATGATCTCAAGCGCCTGCAATGGGCCATCGCCTTCCTGGTCACCATGGCCCTGGTTGGCGGCGGCGCGGTATGGACTAGCCAGCAGTTCAAAAAGAGCGGAGAAAAGACCTTCATGGAAGCCGCCGCGGCACGCAAGGACATCGAAGCAAAACTTGCCCGGGCGCGCGTGGAAGAGCAGGAACTGCGCGACAAGATCAACCGCTTCCTGGCGCTCAAGGCACGCGGTTATATCGGCCCGGAACAGCGCCTGGACTGGGTTGAAGCGATCGCCCGCGTCAGGGCGGCGCGCCGCCTCTTCAAACTGGATTACGAATTCTCGCCGCAACGGCCCGTGGATGCCGGCATATTGCCGGGCGGCGCAGCGGCGGGTGGCTTTGAAATCATGGCGAGCCAGATGCGGATGCAAGTCCAACTGCTGCATGAGGGCGAACTGCTGGCCTTTCTTGCAGAGCTGCGCGACACGGTGAGGGCGCTGCTGCAAGTCCGCTCCTGCACCATGGAACGTATTGCCCCGGGCGGAGCCGATCGCAGCAACAACGCCCAACTGAAAGCCGAATGCACGCTTGAGTGGATTTCCCTGAGGGAAAGCAAATGAGACTGTCAAGCCGGATGATGCCCGGTCTGGTCACTGTCGCCATGCTCGCTGCAGCGGGTGCCGCGGACGCCGCCGAACTCGGCCGCCTCTTCTTCACGCCGGAGAGGCGCGCAATCATGGAGCGCCAGCGCATGTTCAACATTCAAGAAGCGCAAACCCTGCAAGGTACCAGCATGAGCCTGGACGGCGTCGTGCATCGTTCCAGCGGCAAGGCGACGGTCTGGATCAACCGCCAGGCACAAAACGAGAGTGAAGCTGCGCGCACCGGTGTCAGCGCCACCGTGTCGCCGAAGACACCGGGCAGCGCGCTGCTTGCGCCCGGTGAAGAAGTGCCGGCACAGCTCAAGGTCGGCGAAGCCATAAACCGGGCCACCGGCGAGCGCAATACCCGGTTGGGCGGAGGCACGGTGTCGACGCCGGCTGCGCCGGCCGCCAGGCGCTGACAGGAATTCAGATTCATGATGAATCGGCGACGTCGTTCGCTGAAGAATAATCAGCGCGGCTTCCTGCTGATCGCCCTGATTGCCCTCCTCACGATGGGCGGGCTGTATTTTCTGGTCAGCAATCTTTCGCCGGAATTCATGCGCGGGCGCAAGCAGCAACAGACCGGTGCCGCGCTGACCGAGGCGCGCGAAGCGCTGATCGGTTATGCCGTACGTTTCCGCGAAGACCAGCTGAAAACCGGTACCTCCGGTCTTGTCTATGGCTATCTGCCGCTGCCCGACCTCGGCAACTCGCGCAACAACAACGCAGGCTGTACCGAAGAGGGCTGCGATGCGGCCAATTTTTCCGGCAACGGACCCAATGTCACGACCATCGGCCGCTTCCCCTGGCGTTCGCTGGGCACCGGGCCGATCCGGGACGGTAACGGCGAATGCCTCTGGTATGCAGTTTCCGGCAGCCATCAGCGTATCCAGCGCGCCAGTCCGATGAACTGGGATACCCTGAGTCAAATGGATGTTGTCGTCGCCAACGGCACGACCGCCATGGTCAGCGCCCTGACTTCGGCCCACGATCGCCCCATTGCGGTCGTTTTCTCGCCGGGGCCGCCACTCGCGGGGCAGGATCGCAGCATCTCGGCGACCGACGGCGTAACCGAATGCGGCGGCAATTATGCGGTCAACAACTACCTGGATCCGGCGATTGCCTCGGATCTGGCGGGCATCACCAACTATCTGACCGGAACCACCAACAGAGCCAGCGGCGACACGTCCGTCAGCAACAAGTCCCTGTCGGCCAACGGCGTCATAAACCGCCGCAGCAACGCGACCCTTTTTTCCGGCAACTGCCCGCCCAACGATACCTCGCCATGCGCGATCGTCGCCAACGACACCGGGAGCGCGGTTACCAGCGAACTGCTGTTTCGCACGCTGCGCGGTTCGAGTTATTTCCGCACCGATATCAACGCCATGCTCGACCGCATGGTCGGCTGCCTGCGCGATCAGGTCGCCGCCGGCACCGGCTTTACCCCCGTCGCGCTGACCGGTTTCAGCCCGCCCGGCGACAAGACCGTAGGCCGTATTCCGAGCAACGCCTGCTATGACGACACACAGAACCCGCTGGGCTACTTCAGTCACTATAGCGATCAGGTATTTGTTGCGAAGCCCGGCACCGGCACGTGGACGATGACCGTTGACGGCGTTGCCCAGACCTCGTGCGCGGCCGCAATGTTTTTCGGCAGCCAGCGCGGCGCCGGCCAGTCTCGCAGCACGACGGCCGAACGCGATACGCCGGCCAACTATCTTGAAGGCGCCAACCTCACCGGCTTCACTACCGCTGTCACGCCGAGTTTCGCCGGTCCAAAACTGTTCGCGCAGGTGTCCGCCAGCCAGACCGCGAGTCAGGACATCGTGCGCTGCGTTCCGGCCGGGGCCAGCCTGGCCACCGTTGAATCGCCCAACCTGAGCGCCGCGCAGCAACTGGTCGCCTACAACCCGGCCACCGGGACACTGACGCTGGGCAAGGCGAATGTCACCGGCGGGGCGACGACCGTCAGCACCTCGCCACTGTTCGGCTGCGCCTGGACCCCTGAGGAAAACACCCTCGGCAGCGGATATCGCAGCTACTTTCAATTTTCCTTTGCCAACGTGGGCACCAACGTCGGCAATACCGGCTTCGTGTTTGCGCTGATAGATGCCGACAGCAATCCAGCCCTGCCGTGTGGAGGCGCCGGCAGCCATCTGGGGTATTCCGGTGACAACAACTACACGCCGAAAGTCCGGTTTCCCAAGATCGGCATCGAATTCGATCAGTCAAGAAACACAGGTTTCCCGACCACGGGCAGCGGACAGAATTCAACCAACGCCGGCCGTAATGATCCATGTTATACGTGCGGCAGCGGCACCGCGGACACTCATGCTGCCATCGTATATTGGGGCCACGAGAGCGCGAACGCAACGGACTCCGTGATTCTCCCCGACAACGACGACAACGTGCATGGCTTCCCCACGGCGGCCAGCCTGACCTCGACCCGGCGTCCGCCGAAAAACCCGGACGCTTCGCCAGGTATCGAAAACATAAACCTGCGCACCGGCGGCAGGTTATTCCATGTGCGCGTCGAAGTCACGCCTGCCCGTACCGTGGATTCCGCGGCAGCCGAGAACAGCAACACCAGCATGCAAACGAAGGTATGGATACTTGCCGACAGCGTCACGGTCGCCAACCAGATCATCGCCATGAAAGACACCACGCGCCCCATGAGCCTGCTTTACCCTGGCTTCACGGAGACCCTGAGCGACACCGGGGTGGTCTTCGATGCCGCTGGATCGGCATGCAGTTCAGGTAGCTGTCCGACCGACCAGACCTGCGGCTCGGACAATGTTTGCTACCGCCAGGGCTTGCGCAAGGCAAGGCTCGGTTTCACCGGCTCGCAACGCACTCAGGATCAGCAAGTTACAATCACCAACATGTTCACCACATGGCTGCCATGAAGATCGCCGTCCCACCAGCGCCGACTTTCGCCGCCGCCGGCTTTAGCCTGATTGAACTCGCCATCGTGCTGTTCATCGTCGCCCTGATGCTGGGCGGGATGCTGCTGCCGCTGGCCGGTCAGCAGGATATCCGCAACTACGGCGACACCCAGAAAACCCTGGTGGAAGCGCGCGACGCCCTGTTTGGCTTTGCGATGGCCAATGACCGGCTGCCGTGTCCGGCATCGAGCACCAGCAACGGAGCGGAGGATCCGGTAGGCGGCGGCGCATGCAACCACCCCTACGACGGCTTTTACCCGGCCGCCACCATTGGGCTGGCGCCCATCGATGTCCAAGGTTATCTGCTCGACGGCTGGGGCGGGGAATCCGACAACCGGGTGCGCTACGCAATAAGCACGGCCAACAGCAATGCGTTCTCCACCGCATCGGGGATGAAGACGACAGGGATCACGACACTGGCGCCCGACCTGAAGATATGCAATACCGGCGTCGGCATGGTCAATCCCGGGGTTCCCGCGACGGCGGCCTGCGCTGCGAGCGCATCACTTGCCACGGACGCCGTCGCCGTCATCTACTCGCTGGGCAAGAACGCCGGATCGGCCGGCGCCGGAACGGAAGAAAACCACAACCCCAACCCCCGCTCAACGCTGACCGCCGACCGCGCCTTTGTAAACGCGCCGCAAGGCACCGCATTCGACGATCAGATTATCTGGATGCCCAAGAGCACGCTGTTCAACCACATGGTCGCCGCCGGCAGGTTGCCCTGAGCCTGACTCGCCCGCGCTCGCCAGGAGTCGGCGCTGGCGCGCTCTGCGTACCTGGAACGCCGCTTTGCCGGCCCGCGAAGCGGAATTCCAGGCAGGCAAGGCCTGGGCAGGTAACGGCGGCGGTCCGTCAGGCGAAGCCCCTCGGATTGTTCCGCTGCCAGTTCCACGCGTCGCGGCACATGTCCTCCAGCGTGCGTCGCGCCGTCCAGCCCAGGCGTTGCCGGGCCAACGAGGGATCGCCCCAGTAAGCCGGCACGTCACCCGTCCGGCGCGCCGCGATTCGATAGGGAATCGACTGCCCGCTGACCCGCTCGAAAGTCCGCACCAGATCCAGCACGCTATAGCCGCACCCTGTGCCCAGGTTCGCCGTCAGTACTTCCCGGGGGTCCCCCAAGGCCCACTCCAGAGCCGCCTGATGGCCCTCCGCCAGATCCATGACATGAATGTAATCGCGGACAGCCGAACCGTCCGGCGTCGGGTAGTCGCCGCCGAACACCTGAAGCTCCGCCAGATGCCCGACGGCGACTTGCGTGACGAAAGGCATCAGGTTGTTGGGAACGCCGTTCGGGTCTTCACCGATCAACCCGCTGGCATGCGCGCCCACCGGATTGAAGTAGCGCAGCAGCGTGATCGACCAGTCGGGCGCCGCGACATGCAGGTCGCGCAGGATGTCTTCAACCATCAGCTTGGTGCGGCCATAGACATTGGCCGGCCGCAGTGCTGCGGTTTCGGGAATGGGACTGGAATCCGGCTCGCCGTAAACGCAGGCCGATGAACTGAAAACGATGCGCCTTACCTCGGCCCTCGTCATCGCTTCAAGCAGGGTCAAGGTGCCCGCGACGTTGTTGTCGTAGTAGCGCAGCGGCTGCGTCGCCGACTCACCGACCGCCTTTAGTCCGGCGAAGTGGATCACGGCACTGATCGAGTGCTGGTCGAACAGGCCGTCCATGTCCTGCCGCGAGCGCACATCGCCCTGCACGCAGGGCACGGACCGACCGACAATGGCTTCCAGTCGCTGCACGCCGAGCGGTTTGCTATTGCTGAAGTTGTCGAACAGCACGACGTCGTGCCCGGCCGCCATCAGCACCGCGGCGGTGTGCAGGCCGATGTAGCCGGCGCCGCCTGTCAGCAGGATCATTTGCTCTTCCCGTGAATGAATGACCGGATTCTAGCCGAGCCGCATCGGCCAACATCACGCCGAATTTTCCTTTATGACCACCATCACATTTCCTGAATCCATCGCGCCGCGCCGCCGGTAGAATCGGCGCATCCACTTTCAGGAGTTCGCCGTGTCCAAAGACTTCAGGATTGCCCCGAGCATTCTCTCCGCCAACTTCGCCAAACTCGGCGAGGAAGTCGATAGCGTTCTCAAAGCGGGCGCCGACATCGTTCATTTCGACGTCATGGACAATCATTACGTGCCGAACCTGACCATCGGCCCGCTGATCTGCGAAGCCTTGCGCAAGCACGGCGTCACGGCGCCGATCGATGTGCATCTGATGGTCAAGCCGGTCGACCGCATCATTCCCGACTTCGCCAAGGCCGGCGCCACCTACATCACCTTCCATCCCGAAGCGTCGGAGCATATCGACCGCACCATCGGCCTGATCCGCGAATGTGGCTGCAAGCCGGGACTGGTGTTCAATCCGGCGACTCCGCTCGACGTGCTCGAGTACACCCTGGACAAGCTCGACATGGTGCTGCTGATGAGCGTCAACCCCGGCTTCGGCGGCCAGAAGTTCATCCCCTAC
>Ga0163199_1000051_pt1 | contig 73309 bp, 92 predicted proteins | sample PL_2010_150m_FD_113537 | JGI IMG/M metagenome (GOLD analysis project Ga0163199, IMG submission 113537) | Freshwater microbial communities from Powell Lake, British Columbia, Canada to study Microbial Dark Matter (Phase II) - PL_2010_150m | ecosystem: Environmental > Aquatic > Freshwater > Lake ...
CAACATTGCGATGACGGTGAAGCTGATTGCGCCGATTGCGATGGAAGAGGGTCTGCGTTTCGCCATCCGTGAAGGCGGTCGTACCGTCGGCGCCGGTGTCGTTGCCAAGGTCATCGAATAACATTTGTTGCACTACAGCGGAAAGGGCGATAAAATTTCACCCTTTCGCGATTTGCGAACTCGCTCTTTAAGGATTTGTAATGCAAAGCCAGAAGATACGCATCCGCCTCAAGGCCTTCGACTACCGCTTGATTGATCAGTCGGCGCTTGAAATTGTAGAGACGGCAAAGCGCACCGGCGCTGTGGTGCGTGGCCCGGTGCCGCTGCCAACGCGTATTGAGCGCTTCGACGTATTGCGGTCGCCGCACGTCAACAAGACTTCGCGGGACCAGTTCGAAATTCGCACCCACTTGCGCCTTATGGACATCATCGATCCGACCGACAAGACGGTTGATGCACTGATGAAGTTGGATCTTCCGGCGGGAGTGGATGTCGAGATCAAGTTGCAGTAATTGGTAACAGGGGCGCCGACTTTATGGCGCCTGTCGCGGTGACGGTTGCCGCAGAATTGTGAAAGTGGGCCCGGCCAATCGTAGCTGGGGTTTAGGAGAATAAAATGAGTTTAGGCCTTGTTGGACGCAAGGTCGGCATGACGCGCGTCTTTGCCGAGGATGGTTCTTCCATTCCGGTGACGGTGCTTGATGTGTCGAATAACCGCGTCACGCAAATAAAGACGCCTGAGGTGGATGGTTATGCCGCTGTTCAGGTGACCTTTGGCAAGCGTCGCGCAAGCCGGGTAAGCAAGCCTGCTGCGGGACACCTTGCCAAGGCCGGTGTCGAAGCCGGTGAAGTTCTCAGGGAATTTCGCGTAGCGCCAGATCAACTCGCTGGTTTTAAGACCGGTGATGTGGTTGCTGCAAGCATTTTCAGTGTGGGTCAAAAAGTTGATGTGAGTGGTACGTCGATCGGCAAAGGCTTTGCCGGTGCGATTACCCGCCACCACTTTTCGTCGAACCGCGCGTCCCACGGCAATTCCTTGTCGCACAATTCGGCCGGATCCATCGGCATGGCGCAGGATCCGGGGCGCGTGTTCCCGGGAAAGAAAATGGCCGGGCATCTAGGTGATGTGGCACGCACGACACAGAATCTCGAAGTCGTGCGCATCGATGAGGCACGCCAACTTCTGCTCGTCAGGGGGGCGGTGCCTGGCGCCAAGGGGGGTGATGTGATCGTCGCTCCGGCCGTCAAGGCATCCAGAGAGCGGGGATGACATGGAACTTAAACTAATTGACGACCAGGGTCAGGCCGCTTCTACCGTCACAGCTTCCGACGCACTGTTTGGGCGAGACTTCAATGAGGCGTTGGTGCATCAGGTCGTGGTCGCCTATCAGGCCAACGCACGCGCCGGCAATCGCAAGCAGAAGGATCGCGAGGAGGTGCATCACAGCACCAAGAAGCCGTTCCGCCAGAAAGGTACTGGCCGTGCGCGCGCCGGCATGACTTCCTCGCCTCTGTGGCGTGGCGGTGGCCGAATATTTCCGAATACGCCCGAAGAAAACTTCACCCAGAAGGTTAATCGCAAGATGTATCGTGCCGGCCTGGCAGCGATTCTGTCTCAGTTGGCACGCGAAGATAGATTGATGGTGATTGACGACTTCACCATGGAAGCGCCGAAGACGCGTCTTTTTGCGCAAAAACTCAAAGCCATGGGCTTGGGCTCGGTCCTGCTGGTGACAGACAGTCTGGACGAGAATCTGGCGCTGGCTTCGCGCAACTTGCCGAATGTGCTCGTGCTGGAGGCGCAGCAGGCTGATCCGGTATCTCTGGTGCGCTTCCCCAAAGTGATTTTCACCAAGGGGGCAGTAGCCAAGATCGAGGAGATGCTGGCATGAGCAAGAACTTTAATCCGGAACGTTTGCTGCAAGTGCTGGTAGCCCCGCAGATTTCCGAAAAGGCTACCTACATTGCCGACAAAAACGAGCAGGTGGTGTTCATCGTGACACCCGATGCGACCAAGCCTGAGGTCAAGGCGGCCGTCGAAATGCTGTTCAAGGTCGAGGTAAAGTCGGTGCAGATCGCCAATCTGAAGGGCAAGGTCAAGCGCGCTGGCCGCAATATTGGTCGTCGCAGCGACATCAGGAAGGCATTTGTTTGCCTCAAGCCTGGCCAGGAAATTAATTTCGCCGAAGGGGGGGCTGCTTAAATGGCTCTCGTAAAAGTCAAACCGACCTCGCCGGGTCGTCGTGGTGTCGTCAAGGTGGTCAATCCGAATCTGCACAAGGGTCGTCCGCACGACAAACTGGTCGAAAAGAAGATCAGAACTGCTGGCCGCAATGCGCATGGGCATATCACCACTCGCCACATGGGTGGCGGCCACAAGAAGCATTACCGCGTGATCGATTTCCGCCGCGACAAGGATGGGATCCCTGGCAAGATTGAAAATCTTCAGTATGATCCAAACCGTTCCGCCAATATAGCTCTCGTGCTATATGCTGATGGTGAGCGTCGTTACATAATCGCCACCAAGGGAATGGCCGTTGGCCAGGAAGTCATTAGCGGTGCGGAGGCCCCGATAAAGCAGGGCAATGCTCTGCCGATCCGTAGCATTCCTGTCGGTACGACAATCCACTGTGTCGAAATGATGCCGGGCAAAGGTGCGCAGATTGCTCGCTCTGCCGGCACCTCCGTTCAACTCTTGGCGCGTGAAGGTTCCTATGCGCAGATACGGTTGCGTTCAGGCGAAATTCGCCGTATTCACGTCGACTGTCGTGCGACGATCGGTGAAGTAGGCAACGAAGAACACAGCCTGCGCAAGATCGGCAAGGCCGGAGCAATGCGTTGGCGCGGCATTCGCCCGACTGTTCGCGGTGTGGCCATGAACCCTGTCGATCACCCGCATGGTGGTGGCGAAGGGCGTACCGGCGAAGGGCGTGTTCCTGTCAGTCCCTGGGGTCAGCCAACCAAGGGCTATCGCACCCGTAACAACAAGCGCACGGACGTCATGATTGTCCAACGCAGGCCGAAAGGTAAGAGGTAAGACATGGCACGTTCTATCAAGAAGGGCCCGTTCATTGACGCTCATCTGCTGAAGCGGGTTGATGCGGCGCGCGCCACCAACGACAAGCGTCCGATCAAGACCTGGTCGCGCCGTTCAACCATTCTTCCGGACTTCGTGGGATTGACCATCGCGGTGCATAACGGCAAGCAGCATATTCCAGTCTATGTGTCGGAAAACATGGTTGGTCACAAACTTGGCGAGTTCGCGCTGACGCGAACCTTCAAGGGCCACACGGGCGGCAAGAAGGCCGTCGCGAAGAAGTAAGGGGCGACGATGGAAACTAACGCAAACTTGCGCGGCGTCCGACTTTCCGCCCAAAAAGGTCGCCTTGTTGCCGACCTGGTACGAGGCAAGCCGGTAGACCAGGCGCTCAGCATATTGGCTTTTTCTCCGAAAAAGGGCGCCGGAATAATCAAGAAAGTGCTTGAGTCGGCTATCGCCAATGCAGAACACAACGATGGCGCAGATATAGATGCGCTGAAGATCACGCGGATTTATGTCGAAAAGGGCACGGTGCTCAAGCGCTTTACGGCGCGAGCCAAGGGACGCGGCAACCGCATCCTCAAGCCTACTTGTCACATTTTCGTGACCGTTGGCGATTAAGGGGGGCACATGGGACAAAAGATTCATCCGATCGGTTTTCGTCTTTCGGTCACGCGCAACTGGACTTCCCGCTGGTACGCCAGCAGCAAGACTTTCCCGCAGATGCTCAAGGAAGACCTTGAGGTCCGCGATTATCTGAAAAAGAAGCTGGCGCATGCGTCAGTTGGCCGCGTGGTGATTGAACGCCCTGCCAAGAACGCACGGGTTACGGTGTATAGCGCCCGTCCTGGTGTTGTCATCGGCAAGAAGGGCGAGGACATCGAGCACCTCAAGGCGGAGCTTCAGCGAAAGATGGGCGTGCCTGTGCATGTCAATATCGAGGAAATTCGCAAGCCGGAAATAGATGCACAGTTGATCGCAGATTCGATTGCCCAGCAGTTGGAGAAGCGCATCATGTTCCGCCGTGCCATGAAGAGGGCCATGCAGAATGCGATGCGACTCGGCGCCCAGGGCATCAAGATCATGAGTTCGGGGCGTTTGAACGGTGCCGAGATCGCGCGCAGGGAATGGTATCGCGAAGGCCGCGTGCCCTTGCATACGCTGCGCGCCGATATCGATTACGGAACTTCCGAAGCAAAGACTACCTACGGCATCATCGGCATCAAGGTATGGGTTTTCAAGGGCGAGATACTATCGCGTAGTGAAGCTCTTCTGGCTGCTCCAGAGCCTGCTGTTGATGATCAGCGCAAGCCGCGTCGTAGTCCTCCCGGGAAGCTGCGGACCGAAGGTGACGGCGAAGCCAAAACCGTCGCTCGCCGTACCCCGATCAAAAAGGCTGCAGAAGTCAACAAGCCGGAAGCCAAGCCGGAAGCCGCTGCTGCAGCGCCGAAGACCCCCGTCAAGCGTATTCGCAAGGCCCCGGCCAAGGCCGAGGGCGCCGATAGCGCAGCGACGGAAGGCAAGGAGTAAAACATGCTGCAACCTGCCCGCAGAAAATATCGCAAGGAACAAAAGGGTCGCAATACGGGGCTCGCGACGCGAGGCGCCAAAGTGAGTTTTGGCGAGTACGGCCTCAAGGCCATTGGTCGCGGTCGTCTTACGGCCCGTCAGATTGAAGCCGCGCGCCGCGCCATGACTCGTCATATCAAACGTGGCGGGCGCATCTGGATTCGCATTTTCCCGGACAAGCCGATTTCGAAGAAGCCGCTGGAGGTTCGGATGGGCAACGGCAAAGGCTCCCCTGAGTATTGGGTCGCCGAAATCCAGCCCGGCAAGGTACTTTACGAGATGGACGGAGTGGACGAGACGCTCGCGCGCGAAGCATTCCGTCTTGCAGCGGCCAAGCTGCCGCTCGAAACCACCTTCGTTACCCGCCATTTGGGATAAGTCATGAAAACAAGTGAGCTCAGAGCTAAGAACGGCGAGGATCTGCAAAAGGAGTTGCTGGACTTGCGCAAGGCGCAATTCGGGCTTCGCATGCAGGTGGCTACACAACAGCTGACCAATACCAGCCAGGTCGGCAAGGTGCGCAAAGGTATAGCGCGCGTTAAAACCATTCAGCATGAGAAGGCGGCGGCGAAATGACGGAAGCGACCACTCAAACCGTGCGGCGCACCCTTCAGGGGCGCGTTGTTTCGGACAAGATGCAGAAAACCGTGACGGTACTAGTTGAACGCAAGGTCAAGCACCCGGTGATCGGCAAGATCATGACGCGTTCAAAAAAGTATCACGCGCACGTCGAGGGCACGGAGCCGGTAGCCGGCGATCTGGTGCAGATTGAGGAATGCGCTCCAATTTCCAAGACCAAGGCATGGCGTGTCGCCAAGGTTGTGGAAAAGGCCCGCGCTGTCTGATGCGTCTTTGTTGTGGCGCGCCCTGCAAAACGGTAATAAGTAGTTGACAACGTAAGGGCTGGATGTAAAATCTCGCCTCTTTGCTCCGCCGGGGTTTTATCTTCCCGGCATCCCAGCCCCTAGAGGGCTCCAAGACTGATCGCGTGACTTGAGTCAATCGCGGATTAAGTTGGAGATGAAAAAATGATTCAAATGCAGTCTCTGCTGGATGTCGCCGACAATACTGGCGCGCGTTCGGTCATGTGCATCAAGGTGCTTGGCGGTTCCAAGCGCCGCTATGCCGGCATTGGCGACGTCATCAAGGTCACCATCAAGGATGCAGCACCGCGTGGCCGGGTCAAAAAAGGCGAGGTTTACAGCGCCGTGGTGGTGCGTACCGCCAAGGGCGTGCGTCGTTCAGACGGATCGCTCATCAAGTTCGATGGCAACGCAGCGGTATTGCTGAACAACAAGCTGGAACCTATCGGCACGCGAATCTTCGGCCCGGTGACGCGCGAGTTGCGCACCGAGCGATTCATGAAGATCGTCTCGCTGGCTCCCGAGGTTCTTTGAACCGGCAATCAAGGACTCGATCATGAACAAGATTCGCAAGGGTGACGACGTGGTCGTTACCACAGGTAAAGACAAGGGTAAACGCGGTGTCGTGCTGAACTGGCTCGATGCAGACCGCTTGCTTGTGGAAGGTATTAATCGCGTCAAGAAGCACACCAAGCCTAACCCCCTTAAGGGTAATCAGGGCGGCATTGTCGAGAAGGAAATGCCAATTAATGTTTCCAATGTGGCGCTGTTCAATCCTGCCACCCAGAAAGCGGATCGTGTCGGCTTCAAGCAACTCGACGATGGCCGCAAGGTTCGGGTGTTCAAGTCGAACGGCGAAGTTGTTGACGCGTAAGGATCAGTCATGGCGCGCTTGCAGGAATTTTACAAACAGACGGTGGTCCCCGAACTTCTGACGAAGTTCGGTTACAAGTCCATCATGGAAGTTCCGCGTATTACCAAGATCACCTTGAACATGGGTGTGGGTGAGGCGGTCGGTGACAAAAAGGTGCTGGATCACGCGGTTGGTGACATGACCAAGATAGCGGGCCAGAAACCGGTCGTAACCAAGGCGCGCAAGGCAATCGCGGTCTTCAAGATTCGCGAGGGCTATCCGATCGGCTGCATGCTGACGCTGCGCGGAAATCGCATGTACGAATTTCTTGATCGCCTGGTGACCATAGCCATGCCTCGTATCCGCGACTTTCGTGGAATTTCAGGCAAAGGCTTTGATGGGCGTGGCAATTACAACGTCGGGGTCAAGGAGCAGATCATTTTTCCCGAGGTTGAGTACGACAAAATCGATGCGCTGCGTGGCATGAATATCAGTATTACCACCACCGCGAAGAACGACGAAGAAGCGAAGGCGCTTCTCGCCGCATTCAAGTTCCCCTTCAAGAATTGAGGGACGTATGGCGAAACTAGCACTTATTAATCGAGAAGAAAAGCGCGCAAAGATGGTGGCGAAGTACGCTGCCAAGCGTGCCGAACTTTTTGCTGTGATCAACAACGTCAAGCTGTCGGATGAGGAGCGCATGGATGCGCGGCTGAAACTACAGCAATTGCCCCGCAACGCGAGTCCGTCCCGCCAGCGCAATCGATGCGCATTGACCGGGCGTCCCCGCGGTGTCTTCCGCAAGTTCGGTCTTTGCCGCAACAAGCTGCGCGAGGTTGCGATGCGCGGCGAAGTGCCTGGCATGACCAAGGCAAGCTGGTAAGGAGAGCCATATGAGCATGACTGATCCAGTTGCCGACATGTTGACCCGCATCCGCAATGCGCAGATGGCGGAGAAGCTTTCGGTTTCCATGCCTTCGTCCAAGCTCAAGGTGGCAATTGCCATGGTGCTGAAGGATGAGGGTTACATTGATGATTTCGCTATTCGCGAGAATGGTGCAAAACCTGAACTCGATATTGCGCTGAAGTACTACGCCGGGCATCCGGTCATTGAACGCATCGAGAGAGTTTCCAAGCCAGGCCTGCGAGTTTACAAGGGCAAGGACGATTTGCCCCGCGTCATGAACGGGCTGGGTGTTGCCATTGTCTCCACGCCGAAGGGCGTGATGACCGACCGCCGGGCGCGGGCAGGCAACATGGGTGGCGAAGTTCTCTGTATCGTCGCCTAAGGAGCCGCTGCCATGTCACGTGTTGCAAAGTATCCGGTTGATGTGCCCAAGGGCGTTGAAGTGACGCTCTCCGACGCCGAGGTCGCTGTCAAGGGGCCGTTGGGGACGCTGAAGCAGTTCTTGTTGCCGGCGGTAATAATCGAAAGAGATGGCGAAAAGCTGCTCTGTCGTGCCGTAGAGGGCGCTCCCAACGCGGGCGCGATGTCGGGCACGATGCGCGCACTGCTGAATAACATGATGATCGGCGTAACCAAGGGCTTCGAGAAGAAGCTGACTCTGGTCGGTGTTGGATATCGCGCGCAGGCTCAGGGCGCCAAGCTGAACCTCACGCTCGGCTTTTCGCACCCGGTCGCGCACGACATGCCGAACGGCATCAAAGTTGAAACGCCGACCCAGACTGAGATCCTGATCAAGGGGATCGACAAGCAGGTGGTTGGTCAGGTGGCCGCTGAAGTGCGTGCTTACCGGTCTCCTGAGCCCTACAAGGGCAAGGGCGTCCGGTATTCCGACGAAGTGGTTGTCATCAAGGAAACCAAGAAGAAATAATCGAGGCGCTGAATCATGGAAAAGAAACAGGCTCGTCTGCGCAGGGCGCGCAAAACCCGCGCCAAAATTGCGGAGCTCAAAGTCGTGCGCCTCGCGGTGCATCGCAGCAACTTGCATATCTCTGCCCAGATTTTCTCCGGGTGCGGCACTCGCGTGCTTGCTTCCGCGTCAACCATGGAGCCGGAAGTGCGGAGTCAGGTTCCGAACGGTGGCAACGTAAATGCCGCCAAGACGGTTGGCAAACTCATCGCCGAGCGGGCCAAAGCGGTTGGCATCGAGCAGGTCGCTTTCGATCGCTCCGGTTTTCACTACCACGGTCGCGTGAAGGCGCTGGCCGAAGCCGCCCGTGAGGGCGGACTCAAGTTCTAAGCGAGACCGACATGGCTAAACCGCAAGGCAGGAAACAGCAGCAGGTCCAGGAAGAGCGCGATGATGGCATGCGCGAAAAAATGGTGTCCATTAATCGCGTCACCAAGGTGGTGAAGGGCGGCCGGATTCTCGGTTTTGCCGCACTGACCGTGGTGGGTGACGGAGATGGCGGCATCGGCATGGGCAAGGGTAAGTCGCGGGAAGTCCCCGTCGCCGTTCAGAAGGCGATGGAGGAAGCGCGTCGCAAGATGGCGAAAATCAACATCAAGGATGGCACTCTGCACCACTCGGTTACGGGTAAGCACGGCGCAACGACGGTGTTGATGTCGCCTGCATCGCCTGGTACCGGCGTAATCGCCGGCGGACCGATGCGCGCTGTGTTCGAGGTGATGGGGATTACCGACGTCGTGGCCAAGACCATCGGGTCTACCAATCCTTACAACGTGGTGCGTGCCACGCTGCACGGTCTGCTGGCCATGAGTACCCCGGCCGAGATTGCCGCCAAGCGCGGCAAGGCCGTTGCTGAAATTCTGGAGTGAGCCATGGCTGACAAGACGATCAAGGTCACGCTGGTAAAGAGTGTAATCGGCACCAAGCAGGATCATCGTGCGACGGTGCGTGGACTTGGCCTGAGAAGGCTCAACAGTTCGGCTGTGCTTGAGGATACGCCCGCCGTGCGCGGCATGATCCGCAAAGTGGCCTACCTGGTGAAGTGCGAAGGCTAAGGAGATATTGCGATGAGCATGGAACTTAACAACTTGAAACCGGGCGCCGGCTCCAAGCACGCTTCGAAGCGTGTCGGGCGTGGAATCGGCAGTGGTCTTGGCAAGACAGCCGGTCGTGGCCACAAAGGCCAGAAGTCGCGCGCCGGTGGCTTCCACAAGGTAGGATTCGAAGGCGGCCAAATGCCGCTGCAGCGTCGGCTGCCGAAGCGCGGGTTCGTTTCGCTGACGGCGAGTCGCAATGTTGAAGTGCGCTTGTCCGAGTTGGACAAACTGCCGGTCGAAGAAGTTGATTTGCTGGTTTTGAAGCAGGCGGGTGTGATCGCCGCCGATGCGCTGTCGGCCAAAGTCATTCTGTCGGGCAAACTCAATCGCAAGATTGCGCTGAAAGGCGTTGGCGCTACCAAGGGAGCCCGTGCCGCGATTGAAGCTACCGGCGGCTCTGTAGCAGACATCGCCGCTGCCTGATAGCGGACGAGGACGGATCCCGTGGCAAGCCCTCAGGCGGCAACTCTCGGCAAGACTGGCAAGTTCGGCGACCTATGGCGCCGGCTCTGGTTCCTGCTGGGCGCGCTGGTGGTATATCGGATCGGCGCGCATATTCCCGTGCCCGGAATTGACCCTGTCAAATTGGCGGAGTTGTTCCAGGGTCAGCAAGGCGGAATTCTTGGTGTTTTCAACCTGTTTTCGGGCGGCGCGTTGTCGCGCTTCACGCTGTTTGCACTCGGCATCATGCCCTACATTTCTTCGTCGATCATCATGCAACTAATGACGATTTCCGTGCCATCGATGGAGGCTTTGAAGAAGGAGGGTGAGGCCGGACGGCGCAAGATTACTCAATACACACGTTACGGCACCGTGGCTTTGGCTCTGTTCCAGGGACTTGGCATCGCTATCGCGCTTGAATCGCAGGCCGGACTGGTGCTCGACCCGGGCGGCCTGTTTCGCTTCGTTACGGTGCTGACCCTGCTGACCGGGACAATGTTTCTGATGTGGCTAGGCGAGCAGATTACCGAGCGAGGTCTGGGCAACGGCATTTCGATCATTATTTTCGCTGGCATCGTGGCTGGTTTACCGAATGCGCTGGGCGGCCTGTTCGAGCTCGTTCGTACCGGTGCGATGCACCCGATTTCGGCATTGTTCATTTGCGTTCTGGTGGTTCTGGTCACGGGCTTCGTGGTGTTCGTGGAAAAAGGTCAGCGCAAGATTCTGGTGAACTATGCCAAGCGCCAGGTTGGCAATAAGGTCTATGGCGGTCAAAGCTCCCATCTGCCATTGAAACTCAATATGTCGGGCGTTATTCCTCCCATCTTTGCGTCCTCAATCATTCTGTTCCCGGCGACTGCTGCCGGCTGGTTTGGATCGGGTGATGGCATGCGTTGGCTCAAGGACATTGCGGCGACGTTGTCTCCCGGGCAACCGATCTACGTGATGCTCTACGCCACTGCAATTGTGTTCTTCTGCTTCTTCTACACCGCGCTAGTGTTCAATTCCAAGGAAACGGCCGACAACCTTAAGAAGAGTGGAGCGTTTGTTCCTGGTATTCGTCCCGGTGACCAGACGGCGCGCTATATTGACAAGATTCTGACCCGCCTTACTCTGGCTGGTGCCCTCTACATTACGGTGGTTTGTCTGCTACCGGAGTTTCTCATCTTGAAGTGGAATGTGCCATTCTATTTCGGTGGCACCAGCCTGTTGATCATTGTTGTAGTGACAATGGACTTCATGTCGCAGGTGCAGGCCTATGTAATGTCGCATCAGTATGAAAGTCTCCTGAAGAAGGCCAATTTCAAAGGAGCCGGTTTTCCGGCCCGCTGATTCATGTCGAAGGAAGATGTTATTGAAATGCAGGGAGAGGTTGTCGAAAATCTTCCGAATGCCACGTTCCGCATCAAGCTTGAGAACGGGCACGTGGTTCTTGGCCATATCTCCGGGAAAATGCGCATGCACTACATCCGCATCCTTCCGGGCGACAAGGTCACCGTGCAACTCACGCCCTACGACTTTTCCAAAGGTCGCATCGTGTTCCGCGCCAAGTAGTTTGGCAATATTTCCGGAGAACTCCAATGAAAGTTCTGGCTTCGGTCAAACGTATCTGTCGTAATTGCAAAGTCATCCGCCGCAAGGGCGTGGTAAGGGTCATCTGTACCGATCCGCGGCACAAGCAGCGTCAAGGTTGATCGAGTGATTCAGATCGGATACAATCTACGGTTTCGCATTTTTCAGCTAGCCCACCAATTACCGCACTAGCGGCGACGAACAGGTAAGCACATGGCTCGTATTGCAGGCGTCAACATCCCGAATCACCAGCACACCGAGATCGCTCTTACGGCGATCTATGGTATTGGCCGTACCCGCGCACAGAAAATATGCGACGCGGTCGGCGTCAAGCGTTCAGCCAAGATCAAGGAACTTACGGACAGCGAAATGGATCGCTTGCGCGAGGAAGTGGCCAAGTTCACCGTCGAGGGAGATTTGCGTCGCGAAACGACGATGAACATCAAGCGCCTCATGGATCTCGGCTGCTATCGTGGTGTGCGCCATCGTCGCGGCCTGCCCGTGCGCGGTCAGCGCACCCGTACCAATGCGCGAACCCGCAAGGGGCCGCGTAAGGCGATTTCGATGGGCAAGAAGTAAACCAGGAACCAATAATAAATGGCTAAGACTGCAACCAAAGTTCGCAAGAAGGTCAAGAAGAACGTAGCTGAAGGCATCGCACACGTTCACGCTTCCTTCAACAACACCATCATCACCATCACCGATCGCCAGGGTAATGCCTTGGCGTGGGCGACTTCCGGCGGCGCCGGCTTCAAGGGTTCGCGCAAATCGACCCCTTTTGCCGCGCAGATCGCCGCCGAGGCTGCCGGCAAGGCTGCTCAGGAGTGTGGTGTAAAGAATCTCGAAGTTCGCATCAAGGGCCCCGGCCCCGGGCGCGAATCAGCGGTGCGTGCGCTCAATGCGCTCGGCATGAAGATTACCAGTATTACCGACATTACCCCGATTCCCCACAACGGATGCCGGCCGCCCAAGCGCCGCCGCATCTAAGGCAATAAGGATACGACACCATGGCCCGCAACCTAGATGCCAAGTGCCGCCAGTGCCGCCGCGAGGGCGAAAAGCTTTTCCTCAAAGGCGAGAAGTGCTTCACTGACAAATGTTCCGTCGAGCGCCGTGCCTACGCGCCCGGCCAGCACGGCCAAAAGTCCGGGCAGCGCTTGTCCGGTTACGGTACGCAACTGCGCGAAAAGCAAAAGATCCGTCGCATATACGGCGTTCTTGAGCGGCAGTTCCGCAAAGTGTTCGGCGACGCCGAGCGCAAAAAGGGACAGACCGGCGAGAATCTGCTCAAATTGCTCGAGGGTCGCCTCGACACCGTGGCCTACCGCATGGGTTTTGGCGTATCACGCGCGGAAGCACGACAAGTCGTTCGCCACAACGGTGTGCTGATCAACGGCAAACGAGTTGATATCCCGTCGTACAACGTGCGGCCTGGCGATGTCATCCAGTTGCTCGACAGCACTCGCAGTCATCTGCGCACCAAGGCTGCTCTGGAGGCCGCTGAGTCACGCGGGTTTCCCGTGTGGCTTGAAGTGGATGTGAAGGCTGGCAAGGGTGTCTTCAAGTCATACCCTGCGCGCGAAGACTTGCCGCCCTCGATCAATGAGGGTCTGGTCGTCGAACTGTATTCGCGCTAACACCTAGTTTTGCGCCTGGCGTCCACCGGACGCCAGGCGTTTTAGTTTCGGCATAACGCCTGCTTCGCAGGCATTAGCCTGCACTGAAGCTTCGCTAAGCTTAGTTTTCCATTCGAAGGAATGCACATGCACACACTTCTGAAACCCCGCAGTATCGATGTCCAGCAGCTTTCGCCGCTGCATGCCCGCGTTGTCATGGAGCCGTTCGAGCGCGGCTACGGCCACACGCTCGGCAACGCTCTGCGCCGCATTTTGTTGTCCTCTATGGAAGGCGTGGCCCCGACCGAAGTGTCCATCGAGGGTGTGTTGCACGAGTACTCGACGCTGGACGGGGTTCGCGAGGACGTGGTCGACGTTCTGTTGAATCTCAAGGGTGTGGTGTTGAAGATGCACAACCGTCGTGAGGCCACGCTTACCCTTTCCAGAAACGGTGAGGGCGTTGTCACTGCTCGCGATATCGAAACCACTCATGATGTCGAAATCGTGAATCCAGATCACGTTATTGCGCACATCGCCCCCGGCGGTAAGCTCAACATGCAGATCCGCGTCGAATCCGGCCGAGGCTATGTGCCGGCCAATCAGCGCGAAATCGCTCGCGAGAACCGCGCCATCGGTCAGATCATGCTCGATGCTTCGTTCAGCCCCGTGCGCCGTGTCAGCTATTCCGTTGAATCCGCGCGTGTCGAACAGCGTACCGACCTCGACAAGCTCATTCTCGACATCGAGACCAACGGCGCCATCGACAATGCCGAAGAAGCGGTGCGCACCGCAGCCCGCATCCTCATGGAGCAACTGTCGGTATTCGCCGACCTCGAAGGAACGCCGATGTCGGCCGAAGCTCCGAAGCAGAACTCGGTTGATCCGGTGCTGGTGCGCCCGGTGGACGATCTTGAACTGACGGTTCGTTCCGCCAACTGTCTGAAGGCCGAGAATATCTATTACATCGGTGACCTGATTCAGCGGACCGAAACGGAGTTGCTGAAGACCCCGAACCTGGGTCGCAAGTCGCTCAACGAAATCAAGGAAGTGTTGGCTTCGCGCGGCCTGACCTTGGGTATGAAGCTCGAAAGCTGGCCGCCGGCCGGGCTGGAAAAGCTGGCCTGATCGATCGAACACCGGGCTTCGGCCCGGTTGGCTCACCTGTCTTATTTGTCACACTTGCTTCACTTGCAACACTGATTCACAAACTCTCGATAACCATTAACCGGCCATTTGCATCGCGCGATGGCCGCAAAAAAACGAGGAAATCAAAATGCGTCACGGTAACGGACTTCGCAAGCTTAACCGCACCTCTTCGCACCGCCAGGCGATGCTGCGCAACATGGCAGTCTCCCTGCTACGCCATGAGGCCATCAAGACGACCTTGCCCAAGGCCAAGGAGCTGCGCCGCGTGGTCGAGCCGTTGATCACGCTGGGCAAGAAGCCCAGCCTGGCCAACCGCCGTCTGGCCTTCGATCGCACGCGTGACCGCGAAATCGTCGGCAAGTTGTTTGACGTACTAGGCCCGCGCTATATGGCTCGCAACGGCGGCTATCTGCGTATTCTGAAGATGGGTTTCCGTGTTGGCGACAATGCGCCGATGGCCTTTGTTGAACTGCTGGACCGTCCGGCTGGCGAGGTCGCCGAGGCCCCTGTCGTAGAGTAAGGTCCCCGTGGCCACCAGCAAAAAGCCAGGCGATGCCTGGTTTTTTTGTTGTCGGCGGCCGTGAATGATCAGAGAATCATCCCGGCCCCGACCGTGTTGTTGGTCGTTTCATCGATGACGATGAAGGCGCCCGTGGAACGGTTATCGGCGTAGGCATCGACGCACAGCGGTTTTGCCAGCTTGAAGAACACGTGAGCGATATCGTTCATGCCCGGACGTTCGGCGCGCAACCGTTGCAGGGTGTTGATGTCCAGCCGGTAGTCAACGGTTTCGATCGCGGCCCTGGTTTCCCGCGTGGTCTGGCGGATCAGGTATTTTCGCCGTGGGTCGAGCGGCGTTTCGTTGAGCCAACAGAGCATGGCCTCGAGGTGCCGCGTTGCCAGCGTCGACTCCTGGGCGCGCACCACCATGTCGCCGCGGGAAACATCGATCTCATCTTCGAGCAGAAGCGTGACAGATTGTTCGGCGATAGCGCGTGGAAGTAAACGACCGTATATCTCGATGGCCTTGACCCGTGTGCGCTTCCCGGACGGCAGCACCACCACTTCATCACCCACGGCAATCTCGCCCGACTCAACGCGCCCCATGAAGCCCCGATAGTCATGAAGTTTCGGGTCGCCGGCCTTTTGCGGCCGGCAAACGAACTGCACAGGGAAGCGGAAACGTTCGTCGCGTTCGCTGTGGGCCGACGGCGCGCCCTCGAGAATGTCGAGCAGAGTCGGACCCTGATACCAGTCGAGTCGCTCGCCGCGATCCACAATCATGTCGCCGGCGAGGGCCGACAGTGGAATGAAGCTGACATCGCCGATCCCTAGCGTTGCCGCAAATTCCAGGTAGTCGCTACGGATGCGCCGGTAAGTGGCTTGATCGAAGCCGACCAGATCCATCTTGTTTATCGCTACCACCAGGTGCGGGATGCCGACCAGATGTGCCAGATACGAATGACGCCGGGTCTGGGTCAGCACTCCCTTGCGCGCGTCAATCAGGATAATCGCTAGGTTCGCGGTCGACGCCGCCGTGAACATGTTGCGTGTGTACTGCTCGTGGCCTGGGGCGTCGGCGATGATGTACTTGCGCCGTCCGGTGGTGAAATAGCGGTAGGCAACATCGATCGTGATGCCTTGTTCGCGTTCGGCCTGCAAACCATCGGTCAGCAGCGACAGATCGACCGCTTCGAGCCCACGACGCTCCGAGGTGCGTGTGATGGCGTGCAGGGTATCGGCCAGAATAGTCTTGGTATCGTAGAGCAGTCTGCCGATCAGGGTGCTCTTGCCGTCGTCAACACTGCCACAGGTGAGGAAGCGCAGCAGGCCGTTGTCGATCGCCGGCAGACGTTCAGGTGCGCTCATCAAAAGTATCCTTCCTTCTTCCGCTGTTCCATGGATGCTTCCGAGGTTTGGTCGTCGAGGCGGGTCTCGCCACGTTCGGTAATCGTGGTCGTCGCCGTTTCCTCGATGATGCGGGCGACCGTGTCCGCGTCCGAGCGAACCGGCGCCGTGCAGGTAATGTCGCCCACGGTGCGGAAACGCACCGTCAGTTCCTCGACGATGTCCCCAGCGCGCGCCGGAGTCAGCTCAGTCACCGGCTGCAACAGCCCATTCTTCCTGACCACCTGCCGTTTGTGCGCGAAGTAGATCGAAGGCAAGGCAAGCTTCTCGCGTTCGATGTATTGCCACACATCCAACTCGGTCCAGTTGGAAATGGGAAAGGCGCGGATGTTTTCGCCCTTATGCACGCGTGCGTTGAACAGGTCCCACAATTCCGGACGCTGGTTCTTTGGGTCCCACTGGCCGAACTCGTCACGGAAGGAAAAGATGCGTTCCTTGGCCCTTGCCTTTTCCTCGTCACGCCGGGCACCGCCGATGCAGCAGTCAAAGCCGAATTCGGCAATGGCTTCGAGCAGCGTGACCGACTGGTGTTTGTTGCGCGACTCGGTCGGAGACTTCAGCACCACGGTGCCGCGCCGCATCGAATCCTCGACACAGCGCACAATCAGTCGTTCATTCAACTGGCATGCGCGAGAGTCGCGGAAATCGATCACCTCGTCGTAGTTGTGGCCGGTATCGATGTTGAGCAGGGGAAAGGGAAAACGTCCGGGGCGAAAGGATTTTTCCGCCAGCCGCAACAGGACCAGCGAGTCTTTACCGCCGGAAAACAACAGGGCGGGATTGGCGCATTGCCCGGCTACTTCGCGCAGGATGTGAATGGACTCCGCCTCCAGCCAATCCAGATGCGACAGAGTAGCGCGCTGCTGCAAAGCCAGCGTACTCATGCCTCGGCCATCTGTCTTGAAGTACGTTGCAGGCGGCCATCCACCAGATGCAAGCCGCATTCTTTCGTTTCCGGGGTTTCCCACCACCAGCGGCCGGCGCGCACATCCTCTCCGGGCTGGATGGCACGGGTGCAGGGAGCGCAGCCGATGCTCGGATAGTTGCGGTCATGCAGCGGGTTGTAGGGCACGTTGTTGGCCCTCAGATATACCCAGACTTCGGCTTCGCTCCAGTCCGTCAGGGGGCTCGCCTTGACCAGGTTGTTCGTCGTGTCCTGGCTGATGACCTTCAGTCTGTCCCGCGTCGCCGACTGGGCTGCACGCAGGCCGGTGACCCAGGCTCCCTTGCCGGCCAGTGCGCGTTGCAGCGGCTCGACCTTGCGCGCGTGGCAGCACGCCTTGCGCGCCTCCACCGAATCGTAAAAGCCGTGGCTGCCGTGGCTGCGGGCGTAGGCTTCCACCGCTTCGTGACGTGGAAAGAAAATGTCCAGTTTGCGCCCGTAATGTTTTTCCGTTTGATGGATCAAATCGTAGGTTTCGACCGGAAGACGGCCGGTATCCAGCGAAAAAATTCCGATGTTGATTTCCTCGCGCCAGATCAGGTCGGTCAGCACCATGTCCTCGGCACCCAGACTGTTGGCGAAGACTACCGGTGCGTAGTCGCGCGCTATGTTGCGCAAGAGCGTGGTGGCTCGCGCGGCCTTTGCCGCCACGACGCCCACCAGCTCAGGATTGGCCAAGTCAGGCAGGGATTCGCGGATCATGATGTGCTCATCAGGCTGCGCGGCGGCGGAAAAGGGGAATCGGCAGGTCGCTTCCCGCCTGATAGGCCTCGGGGAAATCGTCGAATGCGGCAAGGGCTTCTTCGGCGTTGCGTCCTTCGCCGATCAGGAAGCTGTCAAAGCCCACCCGATTGAGGAAGAAAATCTGGTCACGGCCGATATCGCCAAAGGCGCGCAGTTCGCCGTCATAGCCATGGCGCTCGCGCAGCAGGCGGGCGGTCGAATAGCCGCGGCCGTCGGTGAATTTCGGGAAATGCACGGCAATCACCGTGAAGTCGTCGATGTCCCTGGCGATTTCGGCCGGATCGTCTTCGGGCGACAACCAGATTCCGAGCGGAGTGCCATGCTCGTATTCACGATGGATCAGGCAGGCCTTCTTCGCCTTCCAGACCGAGACAGGCACCAACAGCGGGCCGACCGGCAGGCAAACGTCAAGTTCGGGCTGGCCGTCGATCAGGGTGACGACTTTCCATACGTCCTCCTGCAGAAGACGTTTCTTGATGAGTCGACGGGTTTGCAAGTTACGCATTTGCAGTTCTCCTTTGCGAGGTGGTGTTGGAATAGACCGAAGTGCGGAAGGGCTCCAGTCCGATACGGCGTACGGTGTCACTGAAGTTTTCATCTGCATGGCGGCGAACAAGATAGGTTTCGATCAGCTGCTCGATGACATCCGGCACGTCCGCCGCGGCGAAGGAGGGGCCAATGGTTTCGCCGATGACCGCCGCGTTGCCCTGGGCGCCGCCCATGGTGATCTGGTACCACTCCTCGCCGTGCTTATCGACGCCGAGAATGCCGATTGCACCGAGGTAATGGTGGCCGCAGGAGTTCACGCAACCGGAGATATTGAGCTCGATCTCGCCAATGTCATGCAGGTAGTCGAGATCGGCGAAGCGATCGAGGACAGCCTCGGCAATCGGCAGAGACTTGGCGTTGGCCAGAGAGCAGAAATCACCGCCGGGGCAGCAGATCAGGTCGGCCAGCAGGCCCACCGTCGGGCTCGCCAGTCCGGTGGCCTTGGCACGCTGCCAGATCGTGTATAGATCACGCTGCGGGACGTCGGCCAGAATCAGATTCTGTTCATGGGAAACGCGAATTTCACCGAAGCTGAAGCGCTCGGCGAGTTCTGCCGCTTCTTCCATTTGTGTCGAAGTGGCGTCGCCGGGAGATGCTCCGGGTTCTTTCAGCGACAGAGTGACAGCGGCATAGCCGGGAACCCGGTGAGCGTGCACGTTGCGTTCCACCCAACGTGCGTAGGCTTTGTCTTCGCGCTGGAAGGCAATGTGGCAGAGATCTTTGTCGGCAAGATTCTCGTAGACGGGAGTGGTGAATTGCGCGGCGACGCGATCTACTTCGGCTTCCGTGAGCGTCGAAGGACCATCCTTCAGATGCGCCCATTCCGCTTCTACCTGGCGCGCGAACTCTTCTCTGCCGATGGCCTTGACCAGAATCTTGATGCGCGCCTTGTAGACGTTGTCGCGGCGGCCGAAACGGTTGTACACCCGCAACAGCGCTTCACAATAGGTCAAGAGATGTTGCCAAGGCAGAAAATCGCTCAATTTCGAGGCGAGGAGTGGGGTGCGCCCAAGGCCGCCTCCGGCGTACACGGCAAAGCCGAGCTCGCCACCCACGCTCCTTCCCAATTGAAGGCCGAGGTCATGTACCAGGAGTGCCGTGCGGTCCTCTCTGGAACCGCTTATCGCCACCTTGAACTTGCGCGGCAGATAGGCAAATTCCGGATGGAAGGTCGACCATTGCCGCAGCAGTTCCGCCCACGGGCGGGGGTCGGCGATTTCGTCGTCGGCGACTCCGGCAAAGTGATCCGTGGTGATGTTGCGAATGCAGTTGCCCGAGGTCTGGATGGCATGCAGTTCTGCATCCGCCAAGTCGGCCAGAAGGTCAGGCACCTGCGGCAACTTGACCCAGTTGAGTTGCAGATTCTGGCGCGTGGTGAAATGACCGACGCCCTCGTCGTAGCGGCGCGTTACGTCGGCCAGCGTGCGCAACTGTTTTGCCGAGAGCAGTCCGTAGGGCAAGGCGATGCGCAGCATCGGGCCGTGGCGCTGGATATAGAGACCGTTTTGCAGGCGTAGCGGACGGAACTCGTCCTCGCTCAACTCATTCGCCAGATAGCGCCGCGTCTGGTCACGAAACTGCGCAACGCGGGCCTGGACGATGGTGTGGTCGATGGTGTCGTAGCGATACATGGTGGGCTTTCCGATTCAGACGAGGATGAGTTTGCCGCCGACCAGCAGCAGGACTGCGGCCAGCAGACTGCGCAGGCCGCGCTCGGGGACACGGGTGGCCAGATGGCTGCCCAGCGCGATGCCGGGCAGCGATCCGAGCAACAGGTTGAGCAACAGCGGTACATCGACCGAACCCAGCCACCAGTGGCCGAGGCCGGCGACCAGGGTCAGCGGCACGGCATGGGCGATATCGGAGCCGACGATGCGGCGCGTGGCGAGGTTCGGATAGAGAAAAGTCAGCGCGGTAACGCCCAGGGCGCCGGCGCCGACCGATGTAATCGTCACCAGCACGCCGACGATTGCGCCGGAGAGAACGGTGAGCCAAGTCGTATGCTTCTGAAAGTTATGCAAAGCGGTATCCCCTGGGACGGCGCTGGCGGGACGGCGTCTGGCCCACTCAAGCAGGCGCTGGCGGAAGATCAGCGAAGCGGCGGTCAGCAGCAGGGCGACGCCGAGCACCGCCGAGATGAGTCCCGAGGCGCCATGACCCTGCGCACCGAGCCGTGCCAGCAACAGCAAGGTCAGGGCGGCGGCCGGAACACTGCCGGCGGCGAGCAGCCGGATGATGTGCCAGTCGATGTTGTCGTGGCGGCGATGCACCCAACTGCCACCGCTCTTGGTAATGGCTGCGTAGAGCAAGTCAGTGCCCACTGCGGTCACCGGCCTGATGCCGAAGCCCAGGACCAGTAAAGGTGTCATCAGCGCGCCGCCACCGACGCCGGTCAGGCCAACCAGCAGACCGACCACAAAGCCGGAAAGAGAAAGCGCGGGGTTAAGTACGATATCCATGATGCAGTGCATCGTAGCGAAGTCACATAGTTCCTAAAAATACTTATTAGCTATTTATATAGAACTAATGAATATATACTCGCACCATGAAGCTACAGCAATTGCGTTACCTGGTGGAAGTCGAGCGGCGCGGACTGAGCGTGTCCGCTGCTGCGGACGCCCTGTTTACCTCGCAACCGGGCGTCTCCAAGCAGATCGGATTGCTCGAGGAAGAACTGGGCGTAACGATTTTCGAGCGCAGCGGCAAGCGTCTCACCGGCACCACAGCCCCTGGCCTCATCTTGCTCGCCATGGCTCGGCGCATCCTGAGCGAAGCGCAGAACATGAAGCGGGTCGGCGCGGACTACACGGCGGAAAGCAGCGGCATCCTGTCCATCGCGACCACGCATACCCAGGCGCGCTACACCCTGCCACCGGTGATCCGGCGCTTCGTCCAGCGCCACCCGCAGATCCGTCTGCACATTCAGCAAGGCAGCCCGGTGCAAGTGGCCGGGTGGGTGCTGGACGGTACTGCGGACCTTGGCATCGCCACCGAGGCGCTGGACCGGCATGCGGAACTGCTGACCCTGCCGTGCTTTCAGTGGGCGCATCTGGTGGTGACGCCGAAAGGGCACCCCTTGCTGGTGCTTCATCCGCTGACACTGGGGGCGCTGGCCGAGTACCCGCTGATTACCTATGACGCGACATTTACAGGCCGTTCGCGGATTGATCGGGCATTCCAACGCCAGGGCCTGCATCCAAACGTGATGCTGACCGGCATCGATTCCGATGTGATCAAGACCTATGTCGGACTCGGGCTGGGCGTCGGCATCATCGCCGAAATGGCCTTCGATCCCCTGCGCGATGACGCGCTGGCCGCCATGTCTGCCAACCACCTGTTCGAGGGCAATACCACGCGCCTTGCCTTCCGCCGCGATACATGGCTGCGTGGCTACGAATACGACTTCATGGAGTTGCTGGCACCGCAACTGACGCGGCAGATGGTCGAGGCCACGCAGAAGGGCGAAGGCGCCGATCCGGGTTTGTAATTCGTGACCCGGCGGGAGATTTCGTTCTTTCAGGGGACTGCGTTCGTTCGTCAGGAAGCTAGAATGGAGTCAGTCCGGCACTGCCGCACATTTCAAAGAGCGAGGTTTGTCCATGCCCTATACGCCTGATCTTGTCCATGAACTGAATACCTTGATCCGCTTCGATCTGGAGACCAGCCGGCAGGGCATAAAGGTGCACAAGACCGCGGACCCGGAAGTCATTGCAGCGACTGCCCGTTTACATGCCAAGGGATTGCTGACGCAAGTTGACGGCGGTTATCTGACGGGACTGGGGCGGGACGCCGCGGAGCATGCCCAGGCGGCCTTGACGATACTTACATCGAGTGCGATCGCATCGGCAGTGCCGCAGCGCGACTTTGCCTAGCTAGTCGGTCTCGTCTTCCGCGTCGACCTTGCCTTCCAGGTCGCGTAGTTCCCTGAACAACTCGCGGTAGGCGCGCGGCGGTTTGCCCTGTTGCTCTTCATTCAGCGCGTTGCGGCGCAACTGGCGCAGATGCTGGATGTCGGCACCGGGAAAGTCGCGGGCCACTTCACTGAACCTTGTTTCGTCTTCCATCAAGCGCGTGCGCAGATTTTCGAGACGGTGCTGACGGATGTTGGCGGCCTCCGAGTTGCCCTTGATTTCGTCCATCGCCGCCTGCAATGGCGTCGCATCGATATCGCGCATGATCTTGCCGATGTATTGCATCTGCCGACGCCTGGCTTCGTGTTTGGTGAAGCGCTGGGCATCCAGCAACGCATCGCGCAGTCGTTCCGGCATGTCGATCTTGGCCAGACGTTCCTTCGACAGCGCCACCAGTTCCGCGCCGAGATCCTGCAAGGCAGTCATCTCGCGCTTCAACTGCGATTTACTCGGGCCGGAATATTCGTCCGCTTCGTTATAGATATTTTCCACGGTTATGATTATAGCTTCGCCACACAGAGTCTTACTCTTGAAGGGTTCCCGCATGTCCCAAGGTTTTGCTCATTCTCAGGAGGCATTGCGCGCGTTGGCGCAGGCCGCACTCGATCACGCCGCAGCCAGGGGCGCCACGGCTTGCGAGGTCGATGTGTCGGAAGGTTTCGGCCAGTCGGTCAGCGTGCGCCGGCAGGCGGTGGAAACCATCGAATACAACCGCGACAAGGGACTTGGCGTGTCGGTATATATCGGCCAGCGGCGCGGCCATGCCAGCAGTTCCGATTTCTCGCCGGCAGCGCTGAAAGCTTCGGTCGAAGCCGCGCTGTCGATTGCTCGATTCACCGCCGAAGACGATTGTGCCGGCCTGCCTGAAGCTAAACTGCTGGCGAAGAAGAGCATGGATCTCGATCTGTTTCATCCTTGGGACATTTCGGTGGAGGCGGCAATCGACATCGCACGCCGTTGCGAGCAGGCCGCCTTCGATGTCAGCCCCCTGGTGAAGAACTCGGAAGGCGCCAGCGTTTCGGCGCAGACTGCGCACTTTGTTTCCGCCAACAGTCTTGGCTTCACGGGTGGTTTCGCTACCTCGCGGCACTATGTTTCGTGCTCGGTGATCGCCGGCGAGGGCGAAGACATGCAGCGCGACGACTGGTATACGACACGTCGCAACGCCGATGAGTTTCCCGATGCGGCGCGCATCGGCGACTATGCGGCGCGGCGTGCGCTGGCTCGCCTCGGCGCACGCAAGCTGAAGACCCGCAAATGCCCGGTAATTTTTGAAGCGCCCCTGGCGGTGGGGCTGATTGGCAGTTTCGTGCACGCAATTTCGGGCGGCTCGCTGTACCGCAAGACCTCGTTTCTGCTCGACAGTCTCGGCCAGCAACTATTTCCCGACTTCGTCCAGATCAGCGAGCGACCCCATATCCGGGGTGCGTTCGGATCCTCTCCATTCGACGACGACGGCGTTGCCACCCGCGATCGCGAGGTGGTGAAGAACGGCGTTCTGCAAGGTTATTTCTTGTCCACCTACTCGGCTCGCAAACTGGGCATGCAAACCACCGGCAATGCCGGCGGCTCGCACAATCTGTTGGTACAACCGGGGCGGCATGACCTCAAGGGTTTGTTGCGCCAAATGGGAACGGGTCTGCTTGTCAGCGAACTACTCGGCCAGGGAGTGAATTACGTGACCGGCGACTATTCGCGCGGTGCGGCGGGATACTGGGTGGAAAACGGCGACATCGCCTATCCGGTGGAAGAGATCACCATCGCGGGCAACTTGCGCGAGATGCTGCGTGGTATTGCCGCCATCGGCAATGACATCGAGGTGCGGGGCTCGAAACAGGTGGGCTCGATTCTGGTTCAGAGCATGACAATTGCCGGCACATGATGGCGCGATCATTGACGCCTCAAGGCAATTGCCGCAAGATAATCACCGGCGGCTGCCCGTAGCCGAATCCGTGGAGCGGCGCGCAGTCGTCTCAGGCCGGCAAACTAACTTGAATCGAGAGGAGAGCGTGATGCAGGGGATTGTGAAAATGGCGTGGCTGGCGGTGGCTGGCGTGGCTGGCTGTGCAGGCATTCAGCCGGGCCCCAAGGAAATGACGTTCTTTGTGACCAGTGCCGGCCTCGGCAAGGGAGGGGATCTGGGCGGCCTTGAAGGGGCCGACAAGCAGTGCCAAACGCTCGCGCTTGCGGCTGGTGCGGCTGATCGTGGCTGGCGTGCCTACCTGAGCACGCAGGCATTGAAGCTGGCCGATACCAACTTCGTCAATGCGCGCGACCGGATCGGGACAGGCCCCTGGCAGAACGCCAAGGGCGAAGTGATCGCGCGCAGCGTCGACGACTTGCATTCGGCAAACAGCAACTTGACGAAGCAGACGGCATTGAACGAAAAGGGCCAACTCGTCAACGGCCGCACGGAGAAACCCAACACGCACGACATGTTGACAGGCTCGCGACCTGATGGGACGGCCTTTCCAGGTGCTCCGTTTCCCGACATGACCTGTGGTAACTGGACGAAGAGCGGGGCCGACGGTGCCGCGATGACCGGCCATCATGATCGCGTGGGCCCCCTCGATGCTCCATGGGCAGTCTCATGGAATTCCGCTCACCCGACCCTCGGCTGCAGTCAGGAGAAAGTGCGCCCCACGGGCGGGGACGGACTGTTCTATTGCTTTGCGTCGAAATAGGCGTGGCGTGCTGGCCCGAAGAATAAGGGTATCGCCGTCAATTCGTAGCAGGCGTAGTCGTGAGCGGGCGCTATTGATCCCCGCCTGAGCTGCGAAGATCAAGAAATTACGGGCCGCCACGGCGCGATACCCCGTCTCTACCCAACTGCCGAGTCGTGGGCGAGAGGTAAAGGTGATCAGGAAAAGGCAGGCCGATAGTCGGCGCTGGCGAGGCGGCGAAACTGGCCCCGGCGACGTTAAATGATGCAGCAGGCTCCTCTCTTGACGTAATTTTTCCCCGTGTCGAGGTATCCATCGTGTGGTCCGTTTTTGGCGCTGCCATCGGCAGGCCTGCAATGAGTATTTCCCGTGATTGAATGGAGCGAACAAGGCGCGACGCGATCCGCCCGCTGGCACTCCGAGGGTGGCAGTCCGCCACCGAAGCGCGTGGTGGTTGCAGATGACCGCATTACCGCCGATGCCGCTTTCCGCCTGGCCAGCGAGGGTACGGCGCTGCTGTGGCGCGGGGATTTTCAGAATGCCCGCCAGTTGCTGCAGGCCATGGCAAGACGCATCGACCGCAAGCCGCGCAAGGCGGCGGCAACAGCGGCTCCGGCCGAGGCCTTCCATCTGTACCGGCAGTCGCAGTCGCAGCGCGCACGCACGCTGGGCATGCTGCTGCTGCCCTTCGAAGAAGACTACCGGGTGCCCCTGCGCCGGGCGCCGGACGTGCAGCAGGCGTGTAGTGAGGCCTACGGCGCGGCGGCCGGTGAGCACGGACCTTTCGTCGCCTCGTTGCGGGAACTGCTGGGCTTGATCGGCGCCCACGAGTGGCGCAAGAATGGTGTCGTGATCCCTGCGCTCGGCGCGCGCATCCATCCGCACTATGGCGTATTTGCGCCGATTCGTGGCGAGTATGTCGGTCTGGTGGCTGCCGCGCCATTGCCGGCCGCCTGCGCGCTGGCCTTCGACATCGGCACCGGTACCGGCGTACTTGCGGCGGTGCTGGCGAAGCGGGACATCTCCCGCATCGTCGCCACCGATCAGGATCCCCGTGCGCTGGCCTGCGCCCGCGAGAACATGTCGCGGCTTGGATTGGCCTCGCGGGTGGATGTGGTGCCGGCTGATCTGTTTCCGCCGGGACGTGCTCACCTGATCGTTTGCAATCCGCCCTGGGTTCCGGCGCGCGCCGGTTCTCCGCTGGAGCGCGCGGTGTACGACCCCGACAGTCGCATGCTCATGGGATTCATCAGGGGGCTCGCCGCGCATATGGAGCCGGGCGGCGAGGGCTGGCTGGTACTCTCCGATCTGGCCGAGCATCTGGGTTTGCGCGCGCGCACTGAACTGCTGGCGGCCATTGACGATGCGGGCCTCAAGGTTGTCGGGCGGATTGACGCGCAGCCCGATCATCCGCGCGCAAAGGACGCCACCGACCCGCTGCATGCTGCACGTGCGGCAGAGCTGACCTCGCTCTGGCGTTTGGCGGTACGCTGACAAGTCTCGGGCTGACATCATTCGCGTGACCTTTGCGGCATGCTGGCTTTTTCGCGCAAGGCGATTGGGTGTAATATTTGCGCTTGATCTCGCATGGCGAGACAGTTTCCAATAAAACCCCAAAGGAGAATCGCATATGGAAAGACGTAAATTTATTCAGCACGCAGGTATTGCAGGCATTCTCGCCGCTGGCGTCGCCCCTGCCGTGCATGCCCAGGCGGCCATTCGCTGGCGTTTGGCATCGAGCTTTCCGAAGGCGCTTGACACCATCTTTGGTGCAGCCGAGAAATTTTCTCATATGGTCAAGGAGATGTCGGGCGGCAAGTTCGAAATCTCGGTGCATGCCGGCGGCGAACTGATGCCCGCGTTCGGCGTGGTTGATGGCGTACAGGCTGGCACCGTCGAGTGCGCACACACGGCCCCCTATTATTTCTACGGCAAGGATCCGACCTTCAGCATGGACTGCGCGATTCCCTTTGGTTTCAATTCGCGCCAGATGACGGCTTGGATGTACCACGGCAATGGTCTGAAGCTCTTCCGCGAGTTCTACAGTAATTTCAACATTGTCAATTTCCCGATGGGGAACACCGGCGCGCAGATGGGCGGCTGGTATCGCAAGCCGATCAAGTCCTTGGCTGACATGAAGGGCCTGAAAATGCGGATTTCCAACCTTGCTGGCGCGGTGGCCTCCCAACTGGGGGTAGTACCGCAGACCATTGCCGGAGGAGAAATCTACACGGCGCTGGAAAAGGGTACGATCGACGCGGTCGAGTGGGTAGGGCCCTACGATGATCAGAAGCTGGGCTTCTACAAGGTCGCCAAGTACTATGCCTACCCGGCTTGGTGGGAAGGCGGCCCGCAGCTGTCGCTGTACGTCAACAACAAGGCCTTGGCGGCCCTCTCGCCCGAGAACAAGGCCATCATCGAGGCCGCCGCCGCCTATGCCCACGTCGATATGCAAGCCAAGTACGACGCAAAGAACCCTACGGCCCTGAAGGAACTGGTCGCCGGCGGCACGCAACTTTTCCGCTTGCCCAGGGATACGATGGATGCGGCTTTCAAGGTTTCAACCGCGCTTTACGCCGATCTGTCCGCCAAGAATCCGGCGTGGAAGAAAATTTACGAAGACTACGCGGCCTTCCGCAAGGAGCAGAACCAGTGGTTCCGTTTCGCCGAGGCGGGTTTCGACAGTTACATGCAGGCCCAGCAACTGTAAGTCAGGCCGCCGCATCAACAAAAAACCGCGGGCAAGCCTGCGGTTTTTTGTTGGCCGAAAAATGACGAGAGCAGGGAGATAACCACTGCGCAGCACGCCGAACGTGCTATTTCGGCTTGCCCTTCTTCTTGTCTCTGGTCATGTCTTCGAGCAGGGCCGCGGCGGGATCCTGCTCCTTGTTGTCAGCGGCAGGCTCTGGCGCCGGGGCAGGTGTGTCGAGCCCCGCCGGTTGGTCGGTCGGCTTCACTTCGGCGGTTGCCGGCGCCTTGCCTTTTTCCGTCCCTGCCCAGTCGGCGGGATTGCTCGGCAGGCCGTAGCCGCGGTCGTAGCCGCCAGGCTGGAATTCGAGCTGGACATCGTCGGTGTTGATCTTCTTGGCCTTCTCGAGGCCGCCTGTCACTAGGCCCGGGAACGCAATGATCAGCCCCACCATGAAGACCTGGATCAGCACGAAGGGCACGGCGCCCCAGTAGATCTGCCCGGTGGTGACCCCTGCAACCTGCTTCTGGGTGACCCGATCGGCATAGTCGTCATGTGGCGCCACGCTGCGCAGGTAGAACAGGGCGAAGCCGAAGGGCGGATGCATGAAGGAGGTCTGCATGTTGACCGCCAGCAGCACGCCAAACCACACCAGGTCGATGCCCAGTTTGTCGGCGACAGGCCCCAACAGCGGTACTACGATGAAGGCCAGTTCGAAGAAATCGAGGAAGAAGGCCAGGCCGAAGATCAGCAGGTTAACCACGATCAGGAAGCCGAGCTGCCCGCCGGGCAGGCCGGTGAGCAGATGCTCTACCCAGCGCGGCCCGTCAACGGCCTGGAAGGTCAGGCTGAACACCGTCGAACCGAGCAGGATGAACACCACGAAAGACGACAGCTTCATGGTCGCCTCCATCGCCTGCTTCAGCAGTCGCAGGCTGAGTCGCCGACGGCTCAGCGCCATGGCCAGCGCACCCACGGCGCCCATGGCGCCGCCTTCGGTTGGCGTGGCGACGCCAAGGAAGATCGTGCCCAGCACGAGGAACATCAGCGCCAGCGGCGGGATCAGGACGAAAGTGACGCTTTCCGCCATGCGCGACAGCAGGCCGAGTTTCGTGATGCGGTTGATTACCGCCAGGCAAAATGCGGTGCCGATGCCGACGCACATGGAGACCACGATCAATTCGTCGAGCGGGGTTTCCGCGGGCCGCGTCTTGGCGTAGGTGATTGCGGTGGCCACCGACAGGGCGACCAGGACAGACAAGGAGCGCAGGCCGGCGCCACCGTCGTCCTCGCGGATGGTACGCGCCTCAAGGGGCAAGGCCGGCACCATGGCCGGTTTGACGAGGCTCAAGACCAGCACATAAACGATATACAGTGCGGTCAGCGTGAATCCGGGAATGAAGGCGCCCATGTAGAGATCGCCGACGCTCTTGCCGAGCTGGTCGGCCAGCACGATGAGCACCAGCGAAGGCGGGATGATCTGCGCCAGAGTGCCGGAAGAGACGATGACCCCGGTGGCGACGCGGCGGTCGTAGCCGTAGCGCAACATAATCGGCAGCGAGATCAGGCCCATCGAAATTACAGAGGCGGCGACCACGCCGGTCGTGGCGGCAAGCATCGCGCCGACCAGAATGACGGCGTAGGCCAGCCCACCACGGATCGGGCCGAACAACTGGCCGATGGTGTCGAGCAGATCCTCGGCCATGCCGGAGCGCTCGAGAATCAGCCCCATTAGCGTGAAGAAGGGAATCGCCAGCAGAGTCTCATTCTGCATGATGCCGAAAATACGCAGCGGCAGGGCCTGCATCAGCGCGGCGGGCAGCAGGCCGAGCTCAATGCCGACGAAGCCGAAGAACAGTCCGGTGGCGGCCAGCGAGAAAGCGACCGAATAACCGAGCAGCAGGAAGATGATGAGCCCGACGAACATGATCGGGGCAATATTAACGGAGAGGAATTCGATCACTTGGGCTCTCCCTGCCTGCTCTTCGGCAGTGACATGTCGACGGCATCTTCGACGCGATCGATAACCTCGGGGGCCACCTGGTGCCTGAGGATTTCCTCGGCGAGTTCCTCTTCGGCCGTCTTGGTTTGCGGGGGTCGGGTCGGATCATCGCACTGTCCCATCAGGAAGCCGACGCGCTTGATCAGTTCGGAGATGCCCTGCAGACCCAGCAGGGCAAAGCCCGCCGGTACCAGGGCATACACCGGCCAGCGAATCAATCCGCCGGCGTTCTGCGACATTTCACCATGGATGTAGGCCTTGGTCACCAGCGGCCAGACCAGGTCGATAACGATGAATACAAAGGGCATCAGAAAGAACAGGATGCCGAGAATATCCACGATGATTTGGGTGCGCTTGGAGAAGTGCCCGACGATCACGTCGATCTTGACGTGCCCCTGGCGCAGCAGCGTATAACCCGAGGCCAGCAGGAAGACCGCGGCGAACAGATACCACTGGATCTCGAGCAGGGCGTTGGAACTGGCATCGAAGACCTTGCGCACGATGGCGTTGCCGGCGGATATAAGTACGGCAAGCAAGACCAGCCAGAGGACGGCGCCGCCAATACGCTCGCTCGTGGCATCAATAAACCGGGAGAGTTTCAACAGCCCTTGCATGGGTTCTGGCTCCTTGCTTGCACGTCTTCAATCCTCATGGAATTTCACGGCAGAATTGGTGTGCCAGTTTAACCAAAAGTATCCTGCGAAGTCAGGTATTTCGGGACACCGGGCTTGCTTACGCGAACGAACGTCGCAGCAGGCGCCCAATGCCGCTGTTTCGCTGCGGACCGATTGGCTATCATGGCGGTCCTTCCATTGCCCTGGTTCCGGTTTGCCGTGATGAATTCGATGACTACCCGCTTTTGCCTCATCCGCCACGGAGAAACCGCATGGAATGCCGAGAAGCGCGTGCAGGGACAGATCGACATCGATCTCAATGCAGCAGGCGTGGCCCAGGCGCGTGCCCTGAGACCCGGTCTGGCCTGCCATTCGTTTGCGGCGGCGTATAGCAGCGATTTGCTGCGCGCCTCGCGCACGGCCCTGATCGCCACGGCGGGCCTCGGCCTCGCCGTAGCGCCAGCGCCGACTTTGCGCGAGCGACACTTCGGCGTGCTACAGGGAATCACTTCACACGAAGCAAGTCTGCTGCATCCGCAGGCGCACCGCTACCACCGGGCGCGAACACCCGATTACAACTGCGAGAGTGGCGAATCCCTGGTCGCGTTTGCCGCACGCGTAATGGCCGGGCTGGAGATTCTGGTCGCGCGCCATGCCGGCGAAAGTGTGCTGGCCTTCACTCACGGCGGCGTACTGGATATTGCCTATCGCGCCGCTACCGCCCGGGCATTGGATGCGCCGCGCGATTTTCCGGTGCCGAATGCAGCGCTCAACTGGGTGGAGCACGGCGACCGCGGCTGGCGACTGATTTCATGGGCCGACTGCGGCCACCTGACCGGAGCACTCGACGAAGTGCTTGAATAGAGGCCCGCCGGACCGTCGGGACCGGATGCTAAAATCCTTAATTCTCATCCATCTACGGATTCCGCCATGTTTTCCAAGCAGAACACCCTCGCCATCAGCGATCCTGAACTCTGGGCAGCCATCCAGAACGAAAATCGTCGTCAGGAGGATCACATCGAACTGATTGCCTCCGAGAACTACGTTTCCTGGCCGGTGATGGAAGCGCAGGGTTCGCAACTGACCAACAAGTACGCCGAAGGCTACCCGGGCAAGCGCTACTACGGCGGCTGCGAATACGTTGACGCTGCCGAACAACTCGCGATTGACCGCGCGAAAAAGTTGTTCGGCGCCGATGCCGCGAATGTTCAGCCCAACTCGGGCTCGCAGGCCAATCAGGCAGTGTTCATGGCCTTCCTCAAACCCGGCGACACGATCCTCGGCATGAACCTGGCGATGGGCGGGCACTTGACGCACGGCTCGTCGGTGAACATGTCCGGCAAGTGGTTCAATGTCGTGCCCTATGGCCTCGACGAGAATGAAGAAATCGACTATGCCGAGATGGAAAGGCTGGCGCATGAGCACAAGCCGAAGCTGATCATCGCCGGCGCCTCGGCCTATGCTCTGAGGATCGATTTCGAATGCTTCGCCAGGGTCGCAAAGGCTGTCGGCGCCATTTTCATGGTGGATATGGCGCACTACGCCGGTCTTGTCGCCGCGGGCTTTTACCCCAATCCGGTGCCTCATGCCGACGTCGTGACCTCAACCACGCACAAGACCCTGCGCGGCCCGCGCGGCGGCCTGATCCTGATGCGTGCCGAGCACGAAAAGGCCATCAATTCGGCGATCTTCCCCGGCCTGCAGGGCGGCCCGCTGGAGCATGTGATCGCGGCCAAGGCAGTGGCCTTCAAGGAGGCGATGACGCCCGAGTTCCGCGACTACCAGGAGCAGGTGATTGAAAATGCCCAGGTGATGGCCAAGGTACTGAAGGGTCGCGGTCTGCGGATCGTCTCCGGACGCACCGAGTCGCATGTGTTTCTGGTCGATCTGCAGGCCAAGAACATTACCGGCAAGGATGCGGAAGCCGCTTTGGGCCGCGCCCACATCACGGTGAACAAGAACGCCATTCCGAACGATCCGCAAAAGCCGTTCGTCACCTCCGGCATCCGCCTCGGCACGCCGGCCATGACCACCCGCGGCTTCACCGAGATCGAAGCCGAGCAGGTGGCCGAACTGATCGCCGACGTGCTCGATGCGCCGCATGACGAAGCCGTGCTGGAGAGGGTGCGCGGCGAAGTATCGATCCTGTGCAAGAAGTTTCCAGTGTATGGCTGATCGCAGATGAAATGTCCTTTTTGCAGCGAAGACAACACCCAGGTCGTTGATACCCGGGAGAACGAGGACGGCGACACCGTGCGCCGTCGCCGTCGCTGCCTGTCCTGCGACAAGCGCTTCACCACCTACGAACGGGTGGAACTGCAATTGCCGCAGGTAGTGAAGAAGAATGGCAGCCGCACGGATTACGACCGCGACAAGCTCAAGGCGAGCATGATGCTGGCGATGAGAAAGCGCCCTGTTACCACCGAAAGCATCGACCTGGCACTGGATCGTATCGAGGAAAAGCTGGTGCAGCTGGCGCTGCGCGAAGTGGCGTCGGACCGCATCGGCGAACTGGTGATGCGCGAACTGAAGCGGCTCGACAAGGTCGCCTATATCCGGTTCGCTTCGGTGTATCGCAACTTCGAGGATGTCGATGAGTTTTCCGAAGCCATCCGCGAAATCAAGAAGCCGCGGCAGCCCCGTGCGAAGACGTGAGCAATCGTCGCGCGTGAGCGACGCATGAGCTTTTCAGCGGCCGATCACGCTTTCATGGCGCGTGCCCTGCAGTTGGCGCAGCGCGGTCTGTACACCACCACGCCGAATCCCCGTGTCGGTTGCGTCATCGTCAGGAATGATCTTGTCATCGGTGAAGCATGGCACGAGAAGGCCGGTCTGCCGCACGCCGAGGCCGGCGCACTGGGCGCAATAGTCGGCGCTGGCGATACGGCGATCGGCGCCACCGCCTACGTCACGCTGGAGCCCTGTAGCCATTTCGGACGCACCGGGCCCTGTGCCGATGCGCTGATCGAGGCCGGTATCGTCCGGGTCGTGGCGGCGATGCCGGATCCCAATCCACTGGTCGCCGGGAAGGGTTTGGCGAGGCTGGCCGCGGCGGGCATAGAGGTTGCCAGCGGCCTGCTGGAAGCCGAGGCCCGCGAACTCAATATCGGCTTTGTGTCGCGCATGGCGCGCGGCCGACCGTGGCTGCGCTTGAAGGTTGCCGCCAGCCTCGACGGCAAGACCGCGCTCAACAATGGCGTCTCGCAATGGATCACCGGCCCCGCCGCCCGGCGCGACGCCCACGCCTGGCGCGCTCGCTCCTGCGCCGTGCTGACGGGCATCGGCACGGTCAGGGACGACAACCCGCGACTCACCGTGCGTGAAGTGCAGACCTCGCGCCAGCCGCTCAAGGTGGTGATCGACAGCCGTCTCGAAACGCCGCTGGATGCTGCGGTACTGGACGGCGGCAATGTGCTGATCGCCGCGGCGCAGGGCGACCCCGCTCGCGGTGCAGCGCTGCGCGAACGGGGCGCCGAGATCGTTATGCTGCCGAATGCGCACGGCAAGGTGGATCTTGCCGGACTCCTGCAGGAACTCGGTCGACGCGGCATCAACGAGGTGCTGGCCGAAGCCGGTACCCGCTTGAACGGCTCGCTGCTAAGCGAAGACTGTGTCGACGAATTGTTGATCTATCAGGCGCCCATTCTGCTTGGCGACGCCGCGCGCGGCATGTTCGGGCTGGCGGAACTCGCTGATCTGGCGGCAGCAAGACATCTGAACATCATCGAGCGCCGTGCCGTCGGCGTCGACTTTCGCATCCGAGCCCGCCTTGCGTGACCGGAAGGAAGATGATGGTCACCGCGACTTCCCCGGTCGCGGACTGCTGATCAACGTCCTGCGCGTCTTCCACATCGCGGGCCTGGCAGGGGTTTCGGCGGTGGTGCTGGCCGGCATGGGCGGCGCTGCGCATTGGGGCGCACTGATGCTGATCTCGGGACTCGGCATCGTTGCGCTCGATGCCTGGGCGAATCCGATTTACTTCCGGCAGGCCAAGGGCCTGGGTACGCTGGTGAAGATTGCGTTGGTCATGCTGCTGGTGGTTTGGGAGTCCGGGCGCCTGCCGCTGTTCTGGTTCGTGCTGGCGTTCTCGGTCGCGCTCAGTCACGCGCCAGGCTGGCTGCGGCATCGCAAGCTGTACTGATCAGGCAACTGATCGGGGGGCGGCAGACGAGCAGACGTCGCAGCCAGGGTCCTTCGGTACTCGAATCTCGCGCCATTCCATACCGAGACCGTCGAGCAGCAGCAGGCGCCCGGCGAGGCTGGTGCCGCAGCCGATGACCAGCTTCAGGGCTTCCGCCGCCTGTACCGTGCCGATGATGCCGGTGAGCGGTGCGAAAACGCCCATCACGGCGCAGCGCACTTCCTCGACATCCTGCCCTTCGGGAAACAGGCAGTGGTAACAGGGTGCGTCCGGCCGGCGTGAATCGAACACCGCCACCTGCCCGTCGAAACGGATTGCCGCGCCGGAGACCAGTGGCTTCCTGAACTTGACGCAGGCGCGATTGACGGCATGGCGCGTGGCGAAGTTGTCGCAACAGTCGAGGACGACATCGGCCAGTGCCACCTCCTCTTCCAGCCCGGCGCCGGAAAGACGTTCGTTGAGCGCAATCACATGGCATTGCGGGTTGATCTGGCCCAGCGTGCGTTTTCCGGAGGCGACCTTGTCCATGCCAACGGCATCGGTGCGATGCAGGATCTGGCGCTGCAGGTTGGTCAGGTCAACCGTGTCACCATCCGCCAGCACCAGAGTGCCGACGCCGGCCGAGGCAAGGTAGCAGGCCGCCGGGGAACCCAGACCGCCGGCGCCGATGACCAGCGCGCGCGCATTGACGATGTTCTCCTGCCCTTCGATGCCGATCTGCGGCAGCAGTATGTGACGGCTGTAGCGCAGTAACTGCTCGTCGGTCACCTGTCCTGCCTCAGTTCGGGCGGGGTCTCGTCGTGGTCGCCGTGCGGGTGGTGTTCCCAGGCCTTGGAATAGACCTCGTGGGTTTTCTTGATCAGGCGTTCCGGTACGCGCATGTTGCGCATCTGGGTTTCCTCGCAAAAATAAACCAGCGCCCGCATCAGCTTGCTGTACGCACTATTGTCGAGATGAAATCCCTGCCGCACCAGCGCCGCTTCCAGTCCCTCCAGCGAGTAGTCGCTGATTTCGTACCAGATAGACAGGCTGTAGGGCGCCAGCCCGGTGTCGATATCCATGCCTTCGAGCCCGGAAAGAAGCTTGCGGGCCTGGTCTACGTCCTCCGGGTGACGATGGTCAAATCGCAGCTCGCGGTGCTTGCGGGTGCCGGGTTGCGGAACGAAGGCGGCGGGCCGCACCCGGTGCTTGCCGTCCCGCTTTTCATCGCGCAACTCGCGTGCCTTCTCGACAGTCATTCTGCTCATGGCACGCGTCCCGATTCAGCGATCACCGCTTGATGATCTGCCAGGCCTTGAGCAGGTTCACGGCTTGTCCCAACTGATAGTCCTTCTTCGATGCGAATTCAAGCGGTGCGCGCGGCCCCTCGTCGGCCTCGTCGGTCTTGCCTTTCTTGCCATTTTTTGTCTGCGGCTTCGGCGCGGCTGGTTCCGCCGTCTTGTCCTTGTCATTGCCGAGGTGGCGTTCCAGATCGGATTCGCGGATCCGTTCCCGCGATTCGCCGTTTGCCGATTCCTCGACGATGATGTCCGGCGTGATTCCCTTGGCCTGGATTGAGCGACCCGACGGGGTGTAATAGCGCGCGGTGGTGAGCTTGATCGCGGCACCGTTGGACAGCGGCAGGACGGTTTGCACCGAGCCCTTGCCGAAGGTCTGGGTGCCCATCACCACGGCCCGCTTGTGATCCTGCAAGGCCCCGGCGACGATCTCGGAGGCGGAGGCCGACCCGCCGTTGACCAGTACCACAATCGGCGTGGTCTTGGCGAAAGTGGGAAGGTTCTTCATGAAATCATCCTTGTAGCCGCGCTGGTAATCCTCGGGGCTTGCCGTGTAGCGACGCTTGGCGTCTTCGGTGCGGCCGTCGGTCGATGTGACAAGCGTCTTGGCCTGCAGGAAGGCGGCTGAAACGCCGACCGCTCCGTTGAGCAGGCCGCCGGGATCGTTGCGCAGGTCCAGCACCAGGCCCTTGATACCATCGCCCTTGGCATCCTTGTCTTCCTTCGCCAGCTTTTCAAGATGCTTCACCACGTCGGGCGCGGTCTCCTCCTGAAACTGGGTGATCCGCAGGTAGCCGTAGCCGCTTTCGAGCAACTTCGACTTGACGCTCTGCACCTTGATTTTCTCTCGCGTAAGAGTCACTTCAAAAGGCTTGGTTTCGCCCTTGCGCACGATGGTGAGGCGGATCTGCGTCTTCGGCTTGCCGCGCATCTTCTTTACGGCGTCATTCAGCGTCAGGCCTTTGACCGGCGTGTCGTCAAGTTTGACGATGAGGTCGCCGGGCTTCAGTCCGGCCCTGAACGCCGGCGTGTCCTCGATCGGCGACACGACCTTGACGAAACCGTCTTCCATGCCGACTTCGATGCCGAGGCCGCCAAATTCGCCTTGCGTGCTGACCTGTAAATCCTTGAAGGAGTCGGCATCGAGATACGCCGAGTGCGGATCGAGATTGGCCAGCATGCCGCTGATCGCGTGGGTGATCAGCTTCTTGTCGTCGACCGGTTCGACATAGCCCTGCTTGATGGCGTTGTAGACATCCGCGAAACTGCGCAACTCCTCTACCGGCAGTGCCGACAGCGCTTCATCCTTGCCGGCGCTGGCGGAAAAATTCAAACTGACGAGGATGCCGGCGATCAGGCCGGACACCACCAGACTCACTTGTTGCAGCTTGCTGCTCATAGAAACTCCGAACGGATAACGGCGGGGCCAGCCGGGATCAGGGCCCCTTAGCGATTGCTCGCCCATTTCAGTGGATCGAACGGCTGACCCCGATGCCTGAGCTCAAAGTATAAACCGGAGTCCGGGTTGCCGCCGCTGTTTCCAACTGTGGCGACCGGTTCGCCACCTTTGACGCTTGCCCCCGCTGCAGCCAGGAGAGATTCATTGTTGCCGTAGACCGATAGAAAATCGTCGCCGTGATCGATGATCAGCAAGTTGCCGAAGCCGCGCAGCCAGTCCGAGAAGACCACCGCGCCGCCAGCTACCGCCTTGACCTCGGCGCCTTCCGCGGCGCGGATAAAGATGCCTTTCCAGCTTGCGCCGCCTTCCTCGCGCGGGCTGCCGAAGCGGCCGGCAATGGTGCCCTTGACCGGCAATCTGAGATGGCCGCGCAAGGCGGCAAAAGCGCCCCCGACATCGCCAGGGTCATGGCTTTTCACCTTCGGGGCTCTTGCCGTCGCCGTACCGCCAGCGCCGACTTTCGGTACGGCTTTCTTGCTCGCAGCGATGCGCGCCAATCCCGCGATCAACCTTGACAGCCGTTGTTCGTCTCGCTTTAGCGAGTTTATCTCGCGGCGCTGCGCCTTGAGGCGGTCGCCGATCACGGCCAGCGTAGTCAAGCGCTGTTTCTTTCGTTCGAGAAGCTGGGCGCGGCTTTCCTGTTGCCGGCGTTCGATTTCGGCCATCTGCGTCTGTCGTTCGCGCACGGCTTCCGCCAGGCTCTTCTTCTCGGCAGCAACCGCACGCAACTGCTGAATCAGATCGGCCTTGGAGCGCGAGAGCTGAGTCAGAAAATACTTGTCGCGCGCCGACTGGTTTGGGTCGTGGCCGGACAGCAGGAGCTTCATCGCATCCGAATCGCCGCCGACGAACTGGCGGTTAAGGAGTCGCGCCAACTGGTTTTGCTGGGCGCCCGTTTGATGATCCAGGTGCCTGCTTTGCGCATCGAGATCGGCCAACTGACCTTTGAGTTCGGCGCGTTTTGCTCCCAGTTCATGGAGGTGCCGGTTGGCGTTGGAGATCGCCGACTCCGTCTCGCGCAACTGATCGGCGGCGTAGGTCTTGGATTCCTCAGCGGCTGCCATGTCGCGGCGCACGGCCTCGATCCGGCCCTTCAGATCCTTAAGCTCGCCCTTCTTCGAATCGACGCTGGCCGCAAATGTGATCGAAGCAAACAGGGAACCAAGGCATACGGCGCTGACGCAAATTTTGCGTCCGGGAATCACGCCTTGGCTTTACCCTGATTCGCCACCGCCTGCATCGCCGCCTTGATGGCCTCCTGATCGCCCAAATAGTAGTTGCGGATCGGCTTCAGATCGGCATCCAGTTCATAGACCAGCGGCTGTGCGGTGGGGATGTTGAGGCCGACGATATCGTGGTCCGACACTTTGTCGAGATACTTGATCAGCGCCCGCAGGCTGTTGCCGTGGGCGACGATGACCACCTCCCTGCCTGATTTTATGGCCGGGGCGATGGTTTCGTGCCAATACGGCAGGAAGCGGTCGACGGTGTCCCTGAGGCATTCCGTGCGCGGGAATTCAGCGGGTGGCAGGTCGGCATAGCGCGGGTTGCCGGCCTCCAGGCGCGGATCGTCTTCCGCCAGCGGCGGCGGCGGCGTGTCATAGGCGCGACGCCAGACCAACACCTGCTCGTTGCCGAACTTCGCCGCGGTTTCGGCCTTGTCGAGCCCTTGCAACGCACCGTAGTGACGTTCATTCAGCCGCCACGAATGCTGCACCGGAATCCACATGAGGTCCATTTCTTCGAGCACGGTCCACAGCGTCTTGATCGCCCGGCGCAGCACCGAGGTATAGGCGATGTCGAAGGCAAAGCCTTCCTTTTTCAGCAACCGGCCGGCGGCGACCGCCTCGGCCAGCCCCTTTTCGGTCAGGCCGACATCGGTCCAGCCGGTGAAACGGTTTTCCTGGTTCCATACGGATTCGCCGTGGCGAAGCAGAACGATCTTGTACATGATCAAAGCCTTACCCCAGAGTAATAGCAGTATTCTATAATATTCAGAATTGCCGCCACCAATGATTACCGACACCATCACTCAGGAACCGCACGGCATGCATACAGCAATCAGCGAACTGATAGGCAAACAGGAACACATAGAAACTGCGGCGCGAGCGCTGAAGGCGATCTCGCATCCCTTGCGCCTGAAGATTCTCTGCGTGGTGGGCGATCAGGAAACCTGCGTGCAGGACATCGTCGAAGCCGTCGGCACGTCGCAGAGCAACATCTCGCAACACCTCGCCATATTGCGCGACAAGGGCGTCCTGCAAACCCGCAAGGACGCGAACCGGGTTTTTTATCGTATTGCCGACCACCGCACCCTGCAGCTCATCGTCTTGATGCGCGAGGTGTTCTGCGGCGTTCCGGCGCACAGGGAATAGACAACAATGGAATTTGTGCAACAGAACCTGATCTGGGTCGCGCTCGCTTTGGTAAGTGGCGGCATGCTGCTGTGGCCGATGGTCGCCGGCAGCAATGTGGAGCACCTGACGCCGACCCAAGCGACCCTGCTGATGAACCGTGAAGATGCGCTGGTGCTGGACGTGCGTGAAACCGGCGAGTGGAGTTCCGGTCACATACCCGGGGCGCGCCACATCACCCTGGCCCAACTTGAAAAGCGCCTGTCCGAACTGGACAAGTTCAAGGAGAAGCCGATCATCGTTGTCTGCGCGACCGGCAACCGCTCCTCGTCGGCTTGCGGGCAACTGAAGAAGCATGGTTTTGAGAAGGTCTACAGTCTCGGCGGCGGGGTCTCGTCCTGGATCGAGGCGACTCTCCCGCTGACGACAAAGGCTTGAACGCGGAGCGCGAAATGCCCAGGGTTCTCATGTATTCAACCGCGGTCTGTCCGTTTTGCTTGCGCGCCGAGCAACTGCTGATGCGCAAGGGCGTAGAGGATATCGAGAAAGTCCGCGTCGACCTGCTGCCCGAGCGACGTGAAGAAATGATGCAAAGAACGGGTCGCCGCACCGTGCCACAGATTTATATCGGCGAGACCCATGTCGGCGGCTGCGATGAACTCTATGAACTGGAGCGCCTGGGCAAACTCGATTCACTGCTGGCCGCGTAGAATCACCTCCTTTCCCTCTCACCCACAAATTTATCATGAGCGACGAGCAACCGGTTTTCAGCATCGAAAAGATTTACGTCAAGGATCTCTCCATCGAAGTGCCGAACGCACCGCAGATTTTTCTTGAGCGCGAAACGCCGAGCATCGAAGTGCAGATTCAAAGTGCGGCGAATGCGATCGGCGAAGGCATGTACGAGGTGGCGCTGACGGTCACTGTCAATGCGAAGGAAGGCGAAAAGGCATTTTTTCTGGTCGAGGTGGTGAAGGCCGGCATCTTCCAGATTCGCAACGTGCCGGAGCAGGACCTGGAGCCGATTCTTGCCGTGGCCTGTCCGAATATTCTTTTCCCCTACGCCCGCGAAACGGTTTCGGACGCCATCAATCGCGCCGGCTTCCCGCCGGTGATTCTCGCCCCTGTAAATTTCGAGTCGCTCTACCAGCAGCGCCTGATGGAGCAGCAGCAGGGCGAGAGCAAAATCCAGCTGCAATAGTCGGCGATGGGACTACGGCAATTTTCCGTTGTCGCACTGACCATGGTTGCGCTGACGGCCGCCTGGCCAGCGTGTGCGCTTGACTACCGCACTGTTGCCGAGGCGGCGCCGATGTACGACGCGCCCTCGACCAAGTCCAAGCCCTTGTTTGTGGTGCTGGCCGGCACCCCGGTGGAACTTGTGGTCAGCCTCGAAGGATGGTCCAAGGTGCGCGACAGCCGGGGTGACCTGGCCTGGGTCGAAAAGAAGCAACTGACTGAAAAGCGCAATGTCATTGTCCGCCTCGACCGCGCCCAGATCCGCGCCGCGGCGGAAGAAAAGGCCCCGCTGATGTTCGAGGCCGAGCGTGATGTTGTGCTGGAATTCCTTGAAGCCGTGCCGGGCGGTTGGGTAAAGGTGAAGCATCGCGACGGGCAAAGCGGATATTTGAAGGCGTCTCAAATCTGGGGTTTGTAGCGGCGCCGACAACGGACACGCGATGACCAACAAGCTGATGGAGCGTGCGCGATGCGGATAGTGGTGCTTGGAGCCGGCGCCTGGGGTACCGCGCTTGCCATTGCGTTTGCCGGCCGGCATGCGGTGAGTCTGTGGGCGCGTGCCGAGGATTGCCCCGGCGAGATGGCGCACGCGCGCGAAAACCGGCGCTTCCTGCCGGGCTTTCCCTTTCCCCCGTCCCTGCAGGTGGAGCCCGACTTCGCCGCTGCCCTGACAGGGGCGGACCTCGCGATTCTTGCCGCGCCGCTGGCGGGCTTTCGTGGGCTGCTCGAACAGTTGCGCGAGCGTGCCCCGAAGCTTCCCTTCCTCTGGGTGTGCAAGGGACTGGAGGCCGGCAGCGGCCTGCTGCCGCACCAGATCGTTGCCGCCGTCGGCGGCAACGCGCCCTGCGGGGTGCTGACCGGGCCGAGCTTTGCGCTGGAAGTGGCGCGCGGACTGCCCACCGCCGTGGCGCTCGTCTCGAGCGATGAGGCATTTGCCGCCGACACGGCGATGGCGCTGCATGGCGGGAGCCTGCGGATTTACGCCCACGAAGACCTGATCGGGGCCGAAGTCGGCGCCGCCGTGAAGAACGTGCTCGCCATCGCCACAGGGATCTGCGACGGTCTTGGTCTCGGACTCAATGCCCGCGCGGCCCTGATCACGCGTGGTCTTTCCGAGATAACGCGGCTCGGCGAGGCGCTTGGCGCCCGGCGCGAGACCTTCATGGGCCTGGCCGGGGTGGGCGACCTGATCCTCACCTGCACCGGCGACCTTTCGCGCAACCGGCAGGTGGGTCTGCGCCTGGCGGAGGGCCTGGCTCTGGACGAGATCGTGCGTCAACTCGGGCATGTCGCCGAGGGCGTACCCGCCGCGCGTGAAGTCGCCCGCCGCGCAGCCGAACTAGGCGTCGAAATGCCCATCACGCGGGCGGTGACCGCCGTGCTCGACGGCCGCATCACGCCTCGCGCGGCAGTCGAACAACTAATGGCGCGCGATCCGAAGCACGAATGAGGTTCTACTCGCCACCAGTGAACCCCTGCTGCCGCCACGCCTCATAAACGGTCACGGCCACGGCATTCGAGAGGTTCAGGCTGCGATTTCCGGGCATCAGCGGCAGGCGCAGACGGAGGTTCTCGTCGATGTCGGCCAGAACGTCCGCCGGTAGTCCGCGTGATTCCGAGCCGAAGACAAATGCGTCTCCGGGTAAGAAGTTATGCGTAGCGGTATCCCCTGGGACGGCGCTGGCGTGACGGCGGCTTGCCTTTGTCGTCAGCGCAAACAGCCGGGCATTGCCCAGGGCGGAACGGCAGGCGGTCCAGTTTGCATGTACGGTGACGCATGCCATCTCCGCATAGTCCAGCCCGGCGCGGCGCAACTGTGCGTCGGACAGGTCGAAGCCGAGCGGTTCGATCAGGTGGAGCTTTGACCCGGTATTCGCGCAAAGACGAATGACGTTTCCCGTATTGGGCGGGATCTCCGGAGCAACGAGAACGACATGGAACACTTGCGGGCGCCTCCGAAAAGCGGTAGTTTCAGAAAAATCAGCTGATTAGGCTGAAACTTTCGTGCAAAATCACAACTGTAAAGGCCGGATTCTAAGGCCGCTTTGGAGATCGCCTGATGGCACGCCCGGAAAAAATCCGCCTTGGTGACATGCTGGTCCAGCAGAAGCTCATCACCGGGGAGCAGCTCAAGCTTGCGCTCGACGAACAAAAACGCTCGGGCCGCAAGCTCGGCCGGGTGCTTGTGGAAAGCGGCTTTGTTTCCGAAGTGGGTATTTCCACGGGCCTCGCCCGTCAGCTCGGCGCCGAATTTGTCGAGCTCAAGACCTTCAAACCGCAGCCTGATCTGATCAAGCTTCTGCCCGAAGCACAGGCGCGCCGGCATCGTGCGCTGGTTCTGACGGAGCGTGCCGGCATGCTGATCGTCGGCATGGCCGATCCGACGGATCTTGCGGCATTTGACGAACTGGCGCGCATCCTCAAGCGTGACATCGATTTTGCGGTGGTCACCGAGAGTCAGCTTCTCGCCACTATTGACCGCGTCTACAGTCGCGCGGCGGAAATCAGCGGCCTGGCCAAAGAACTCACTGCCGACATGGGCGATGTGGCCACCGAGTTCGGCAACATACTCGGCCTTACCGCCGGTGCAGAGGATGCGCCTGTGGTCAAGTTGCTCAACTCGGTGTTCGAAGAGGCGCTGAAGATGCGTGCGTCCGACATCCACATCGAGCCGCAGGAAAATTCGCTGACGATCCGCTTCCGCATCGACGGCGTGCTGCATGTGCAGACCGAAGCCGATTCGAAGATTTCCAGCGCGGTGGTGCTGCGGCTGAAGCTGATGTCCGGGCTGGATATTTCCGAAAAGCGCCTGCCCCAGGACGGCCGCTTCGCGATCAAGTTGCGCAATACCGCGATCGATATCCGGATCTCGTCGATGCCGACCCAGCATGGCGAATCGGTGGTGATGCGTTTGCTGGCGCAGAACACCGGCCTCCTTCAGCTCGACAAACTGTACATGCCGCCGCGCATTCTCGAGCGCTTTCGCCATGCCATCGCGCGGCCGTCGGGCATCGTGCTGGTCACAGGCCCGACCGGATCGGGCAAGACCACCACCCTGTATGCGGCGCTCAACGAACTGAACACACCGGAAAAGAAAATCATCACCGTTGAAGACCCGGTCGAGTATCGCCTGCCCGGACTCAATCAGGTGCAGGTGCACGACAAGATCGATCTGACATTCAGCCGCGTCCTGCGCACGGCGTTGCGGCAAGACCCGGACATCATCCTGCTGGGCGAAATGCGCGATCAGGAAACCGCCGAGATCGGCATGCGCGCGGCGATGACCGGCCACCTGGTACTGTCGACCGTGCACACCAACGATGCACTATCGACACCGATTCGCCTGCTCGACATGGGGGTGCCGCGCTACATGGTCGCTCTGTCGATCCAGATGGTGCTGGCGCAGCGCCTGCTGCGCGTCATCTGTGAAAACTGTTCCGCCCCCTATGCGCCGACGCCGCATGAGCATCTGTGGCTCAAAGCCGAACTCGGTGAGCGGGTGGATAACTTTCAGTACAAGCATGGCCAGGGTTGCAGTCACTGCACCAGCACCGGCTATCAGGGCCGCCAGGCTGTTTATGAGCTTCTCGACATGAACAATGCGCTGGTCGAAGCCGTGAACCGGGGCGACCCCAACGAATTCATGCAGATCGGCCGCGAACAGATGGGCGGCAACACCTTGCGCCGCGACGCCGTGCGTCTGGTAGTCAGCGGCCGCACCACCATTGAAGAAGCCATGCGCGTCAGTACCCAGCTCGACGAATAGGAATAGACAATGCCCAATTTTTCCTACCGCGGCCGCAATGGCACCGGGGAGACCGTGCAGGGAATCATGGAGGGCGCCACGGCCGGAGCGGTGGCTGATCTGCTGGTGGGCAGCGGCACGACGCCGATCGAGATCAAGCCGGACGAGGCCACCGCGGGCGCAGGGGGCGGCGTCGACCTCAACATTGAGATCTTCAAGAAAAAGGTCGAGCACATCGACATCCTGCTCTTTTCCAAGCAGATCTACACGTTGCTGAAGGCAGGCGTGCCGATCATGCGGGCGCTGGCCGGTTTGCAGGAATCGAGCACCAATCCGGCAATGCGGGACGTCCTGCAGGACCTGCGCGACAGCCTGGATTCGGGGCGCGAATTGTCGGCAGCGCTCGCGCGCCATCCCCGGGCATTCGACGCGTTCTATGTTGCCATGGTTCGCGTTGGTGAAATGACGGGGCGGCTCGAAGAAGTCTTCATCCGGATGTTCGACCACATGGAGTTTGAACGCTTCATGAAAGAACAGGTCAAGTCGGCCCTGCGCTACCCGTCTTTTGTCGTTGCTGCAATGGTGGGGGCCATGGCGGTGGTCAATGTCTTCGTCATTCCGGCCTTTGCAAAGGTATTCAAGGGGTTTGGAGCCGAATTGCCGCTGATGACGCGCATCCTTTTGAATACGTCGGAATTCACCGTCACCTGGTGGCCGGTGATATTGGGTGGCGGAATAGTTTTGGGCATGGGATTTACACGTTACACCCGGACCCGCATAGGCCGGCTCTGGTGGGATCAGTTCAAACTGAAGATTCCCATTGCCGGGAACATCATCCTGAAAGCCACGCTGTCCCGGTTTGCCCGCAGTTTCGCGCTGGCCTCGCGTAGCGGCGTTCCCATCATCCAGGCTTTGTCGAACGTGGCCGCTACAGTAGATAACGCCCATCTTGCGCGCAAGATCGAAGAAATGCGCGATGGGGTAGAGCGCGGTGAAAGTATCCTGCGCACGGCGATCCGGACCAAGGTATTCACTCCGGTGGTGATTCAGATGATCGCCGTCGGAGAAGAATCCGGCGCTCTCGACGACATGATGCAGGAAGTCGCGGACATGTACCAGAACGAAGTCGAGTACGAACTCAAGACCCTCAGCCAGAAGATCGAGCCGATTTTGATCATCGTGCTTGGCATCATGGTGCTGATTCTCGCCCTTGGAATTTTCTTGCCGATGTGGGATCTGGGCAAGGTGGCCACCAAACGATGAACCGCCGAATGTCCCGGCGCCTCCGGGGTTTTTCGCTGTTTGAACTCATCGTGATCATTGTGCTGGTGATGTTGCTGCTGTCGGCCGCCTTTGTTCGCTACGCGAGCCTGCAGGCCGTTGCCGAGGAATCGGCGAAAGATGCGGTTCTGGAATCACTGCGGGTGGCGCTTGCACTCAAGGCAACCGAACTGGCAATGCGCGAGGGGGCCGCCAAAGTGCGTACGCTGGAGCAAACCAACCCGTTCGATCTTTTAAGCGCCAAATTATCCAATTACGGTGGAGAAGTCCGTGAGTCTGGCGATTTGCAGCCGGCCACTTGGTACTATTCTCCAAGTAGCGGAGAATTGCTCTACGCTGAGCGGTGGGCCGGCGGTAGCGTGCCCGTGCCCGGGAGTTCGGTGAACCATCATTATCGCGTGGTGGTCCGCTTCGGAGCCGGTGGCGTCGACGGGGTTATAGTGCACCATGTGCGTTCAACTAATCGGTAAGAGCCATGCAAAGCCAGCGAAAATTAAAGACGATTAAGGGATTTACCCTGATCGAGTTGATCGTGGTCATTCTGATCCTTGCCATCCTGGGCGCGATTGCGCTGCCCAGATTCATGGACACCGCCGGAGATGCCCGAACGGCGGTGATGAAGGCGGTCGAAGGCGCGATGCGCGGCGCCAACAACATGTTGTATGCGAAGGCGGCAGCCAGCGGCAATGAGAATACAGCGACCTACACCATTACCCTGCCGGCTGGGGAGACCGTTCAACTCAAGTATGGTTATGCTGCTTCCACCGCGGAATTGGTCAAGGCCATGGAGTTTTCCCCGGCGGAAGATTTCACTCAGACGGGTACTGCTGTTCGTCACGCCAAGGCCAATAATCCGGCCGGCTGTCAGGTGGTTTACGTGCCGCCGACAGCACCCGGCCTGGGTCCCACATATACGCCGAGTTATGCGGCAGGACCTGCGGGCTGCTGATGCCTCGTGTGAGCCCCCTGTGCGAGACTGTTCCACAAGCTTGTTTCAGACACCGTTACCGGCAGCACGGGAGTGACGAAGTGAGCATAAAGACGGTGAACTGGGCGCAGCGAGGATTCACCTTGATAGAACTGGTGATGGTCGTGGTGATTCTGGGAATCCTGGCCACCATCGCGGTACCCCGATTCACCGGGCTCAAAGAACATGGCGAGGAGTCCGTGGCGAACGCTGCGGTGGCTGCGGTTGCCGCCGCCGCCGCCCTGTGTTACTCGGCGAAGCGAACGAAATGCACCTTCGCCCAGATCACAGGCGCACCGTATCTGAATGTGCAGGACGCAACGATCGGGGGGAGTTGCGCGAGCGTCACAGCAACGTCCGGGTCAGCATCATCGACCGTGACGCTGAGCATCGCAGAATACTGCAGTGGTTGAGTATCGGATCGCGAGGTCGCGAGCCCACATGTTCTTTCATCAAGGTCCAGACATACTCTTGCGACGAGGCAAATATGTGACGTAGTTCCTCGTTGGGGATGGGGAAGTAGGTGAGTATCGGCAAAGCCAATACACGGTTCGCGGTAGAATGCCGATGTGTCGGTGGTTCGGTTTTTCAACGGATAACTTTTTTGTAGATGGGATTGACATGAAAACTTTGAAAATAAAACGTGCTCAACAGGCGGGCTTTACCCTGATTGAATTGATCGTGGTGATCGTGATTCTCGGTATTCTGGCGGCGGTTGCCGTGCCGAAATTTACGGGTGTGGATGCGGCAGCGACTGCTGCTGTGGCCACAAACGACGCCAGGGTCACCGCGCGGGCCGCGACGATCAACGCTTTTGCTCTGTCCGGCGTTAGCGTAACTTCTTCGACTACAGACTAAGTATTTTTCCAGGTTTGGGGCGTGCTGCTCCAATAACCTGGATGGCACATCGGTTGTCGTCAATCAGGGTAATAGCGTTTCAGCGCCGGGTGCCTGACTCGTGCTCGTCTCACCAAAAGCGCGATGCAAGATGCGGGTTTCAACTGCCGCCGCCTGCGGCTTGCCGGCTCGCTCCAACGCGTCAGCATGCCTTAGCAGCAAAGTATTGTTGGTAGGCAATACGTAGAGCGCGCGGCCGAGGTGGTAGTTCTTCACCTCGAAAGGCATCTCCGTTGGCCATGAGCCTGTGGCGATCTCCTTGCTCGCCCAGGCACCGAATACCGGGTTCCTTGTTGCCGACAACAGTCGCCCGATGTTCCTTGCGCCTGTCTTCGCTTGCCTTAGCTCGTTCTCGAGGGTTTGATAGTCCTGGGCAAGCCTCACCGTCAAACCGAAGCCAAGCACGGCGGCAAACAGTACGGCCAACGCCGGTACGCGTGGCTTGGCGAGTTGGTGAGTCGCTGCGCCCATGGCAAGCGCCGTCGGGACCAGAAAGTTCAGATACCAGAGGGAGTACTCGACCTGGTTGTGCGCCAATATCGCCACGGGGAGGGCGACATATAGCCAATTCCGTTTCCAGTCTGTTTGCCGCAACGCGTAATAGAACCAGGCAAGCAACAAGCCCGCCATTCCTAGAGCCGTTGGCGCACCAAGTTCCGCGCCGATCTGGAGAAACAGATTGTGCGCATGCGTCGCCGCTCCGGCAGTCGGAACCGCGTTCGGAACCGTGGCCGGCAAGCTGTCGCTGAGCAGCCATGATTCCCGGATAAAGCTCCCCGGTCCCGTGCCGATCCAGGGGTTGGCCAGCGTAATTTCTGACGCGGCAAGCCAAAGTCCGAGGCGCGCGTCCTGGGCGACGGTGGTGGGCGCGTAACGCTGGATGGCGCCCGAATTGCCGCCCAGATCGCGATCCAGGAGCCAGCGTGCTCCCTGAATTGCGCCGAGAAATATCACAGGCAAGAGACCGATCAGCAGCAGGCGCTTTTGTGTGTCCCGCGATGTGGATTTTGCCGCGGCCCAGACACCGAGAACGAGACCGCAACCCGCATACAAATATATGCTCCGCGATTGGGTATAAATCGCAGTCTCGGTCAGAATTCCGACGCACACCAGAAAATAGAACCACGAAACCTTGCGATTCAGCATGAAATGGCTGATCCCGATTACTCCGAGCCAGATGTGCAATGCGTTTTGATTGCGCTGGCCAAGCCACCCGCCGGCCTGTCCCCAAGGCAAGGGATCGAAAATACCTGTCTGAAATCGCCAGTGCCAACCGGCAACAGTTGAAAGCAGTGCTCCCGCCACGAACGCCGCCGCCATCACGTCGGCAAGAAGGATGGCCTCTCCTGGCGAGCAAAGTTTTCGGCCGATAATCATCAACAAGACTGCACTGGCGATCCAAATCAGATACAGCGGCGGCCCATGCGCGATCAAGTCGTTGCCGACTGCGAGGTGTAGCAACACGCTGGGCACCATAGCGAGGGGAATCCACGCCGCAAACGGCAGTTCGAATTGCGTGCCGAGACTTTTGGTCGCCACCAGAATCGCCGCGGCCAGAGCCAGAAAGATAGCCAGCCATTCCTGGTAAAAAGAGGGGATGGGATACCGGTGGTAACTCAGTATGAAAGGGAAGAACAGGGCGCTGAAGAGTACCAGCGCTGTCGGGCTGATGTCTCGAAACGGTGCGGCGCCCGAAAACTGTCGACAAGCGGCAGCCATGCGTGTGGCGGTGATAGGCAAACCCATGAACTGAGCGGGATGCGTCCTGGCTAGGGCTTCTTGGGGATCGAGCGCGTCACCACGCGCTCGACATAGGTGGCCGAGGTCGGGGTGCCGCACTCCGCTGCTGGCGCGCAGGCGGTTGCGGTCAGCAAGCGGGGGCCGTTGCCGGTGCTGGAGCAGGTCACCGTAACCTGGTATTCGGTGAGGCTGGTGGCGGTGACGGGCATGGCTACCATGGTGCTGGCCGGGCAGGAGTCGTTTATCGCCACCTCATACGAGCCCCATTCCAACCCCGCGCGCGCCGCCCAATAGGCGCGAACCCCGCGGTCGTCAAGTGCGTATGACACGGCCTGGGTCGCCGTCATGCGCGCCAGCGTCAACGCCAGCCCGCCAATGAGGAGCGTCACCATCAAGGCAGCGATGATGCCGAAGCCGCGCTGACTTTGGCTCTGGCTAGGGCGTGTTGTTGACATGGAGTTGATAGACCAGTTGAACCGGCGTGTCGTCCGGCAGGTCGGCGCGCTGCATGTTGAATTCCATGCGAATCAAACCCCACAGTTGCGAAAGGTCGGCGAAGTTGGTGTAGTTAAATTTGCAGGATCCGACGCTTCCAGCCAGGATGGCTGATGAGCCGAGGGTGTAGTCACTGCCCCAGCCGTAATTCCAGTACCGCTTTAGTTTCCCCCCGCTACAGGCAAAGGTGACCGCCCCCTCGGTGCCATCCACCAACTGGAAGCGCTGCCCCGGGGTCGATATCGTGGGACCGGCAGAGGCAAAAGCATTCGGCGAGGTCAATGTCACGGTCGGGCTGCTGAAGCTGCTTACTTCGGCCCGGTTACATATACCACCGGGTGGGCAATAGGCGTTGGGCAAGTCAAGCCTCGCCGGGTCGGCCGTCCAATTGCCGATGACAATGAAGTCTCCAGAGTTGATGGTGGTGCCGGGGTACATCGAACCGATAACATCGAATTGCACATCGAGAGCATTGTCGAAGCTGATGCTGTTTTCCGTATCGCCTGCTCCGTCATAGGCATAGCGCCCCCCATCCTTGCTCGGAATGAACGTGATCGTATTGTCGTCGATCAGGCGAATCGAGTTCGGCACGGCAGTCCGGATCTCGCGTGCCATCCGCCGGTAGGCGGTGTCGGCCGCATCTGCCAGTTCGGCGCGGCGCTGGCCGTCGATTCCGGCACGGATCGGGTTGCCGAACATCGCCACCACCGCACCGAGCACGCCGACCAGCACCATGACCACGACCAGTTCGATCAGCGTAAAGCCGGAGTCGGCGCTGGTGGGACGGCGAGCCTCCCGATCAGTTGACAAAATTCGGCGCATAACGGGTGCGATAGGTATCGAGCGTGACGGAAGTAGAGCCCGGACCGGTGACGGTGACTGTGATGCGCAGCGAATCGGCTCCGGGCACGGTGCCAAGTGCTTCCGCCGTCACGCTCAGGCTGGTAAGCGAAAAACCGACGGGGAATGAGGCGACACTATTCTGGTCAGTGACGGGAGTGATCGGAACTGCGAGGCCACTGTAGTCATTCACGTTGTCGAAAGTGGGGCGGGTTTCGCCAGCCTCCGGCCCGTCGACTTCGGGAGTTGTTGCGCACCCGGCAGCACTCGTGGCGGTCGCTGCGTTGGCGTCGTCCGGGTCACACCAGGTAAATGGCTTGAGTGCGATTTCCTCAACGATGGCTTCGGCAATCGCCAGCGCCTGCTTCTGGGAAACCGTATCCGCGCCGCCTTTCATGACCGAGGCGAGCACGGAAACCAGGCCGGTCATTGCCACGCCTACGATGACGATGAAAAACACCATCTCGATCAGCGTGAATCCGCCGCACCTGCTCTTTGGCGCGTCAGACATGCGGTCAGGGTTGCACATGGACATAGCCGGTGTTGTTCTCGACACGCAGCGTGTAGGCATCGCCGTTGTCTACCGTGACGGTAATGTCATGTTGCGTCGCGACCTGTCCCTGCGCATCGAAGCTGAATTCGAGCGTCGACATCGATACAGCGGTGTTGCTGAAGTTGATCGCCCCGCCACCAGGATCGGTGGCCGGTGACGCGCAACCCGAGGCAAAGGCGACCGCTACGGAGTTGGCGCCGATGCAGACGTAGACCGACCTGCGCTGGGCGATGGCCAGTTTTTGCGCGAAGCGGACGCTGTTGAGCGTGCGATCAAAAAAATTCCGCCCGTCGATCCCGCTGCGCGTCAGGTTCGGCGCAATGACGGCGCTGAGGATGCCCAGCAGGACAATCACCAGCACGAGTTCTATCAGGGTGAATCCGGCCGGGCTTGGCGCGGTCTTGTGGCGGGACATTGTGGCTAGCGCTCCCGCTGATAGATGTAGGGTGCGCGGAAGGTGCCCCAGGTTTCGCGGCCACTGCCCGGCAGATACGGCGACAGGGAAGCCGACGTCTCCAGAACCACGCAACGGCGTACGCTGCCGGACGGCGGCGTTAGAACCACCCTGAACTCGCCAGCGCTAGTGGCGCTGGAACTGCTGATGGTTGCACCGTTAACCGGACATGCAGGGGTGGTTGTGCTCAGCGCGAAGCTGTCCGTCGGCACTCCGGAAGGCAGCGCTCCGGAGATCGTGTCGGCGGTATTCAGCGCCCATTGCGTTCCGTCCCAATAAAGCGCGCGGACTTTGGTCGCCATGTTGGCACTGGGCGGGCCGTACATGTTTTCGATCTGCAGGCGTCCGTAGCGGACCCGGGTTTGCCCGATCAAGGTGTGATTCGGCGTCCCCACCACCACATTGATTGTGTCCAGATCGTATGCCGCCATGATTGCTGCATCGCTGTCCTGCGGCGCGATGCCGACATCAAGCAGGTCGTAAGGCCCGACCTGCGCTGTATTCCGGTAGATGGTGAGCGGCACGCTGACGTCCGCGCCACCCGACGCGAAGGTACCCGTCGCGGCTTGCGCTGGCGTCAGGCAGGGATGCGCCGGCGTTACGGCGCAGGGCGGGAAGGGCGTGCGGGCGGCCGCACTGTTCACCGCACCGAAGCCGAGCGGTCCGCCTGTCCCTGCGGTGACCGCCGCCAATGGATTCAGCTTGGCGAAACCGTTCGCCGCCGTGTAATTCTGCAGCGTGGTGGTGCCATCCACGGCCTTGGCGGTCAGGGTGAACACCGCGCTCATCTGTTCGCCCAGGTAGGTGAAGGTGTCGCAACCTACGGGTGCGGCGCATGTCCCGCCCAAGCCGGTACGATTGGCGATCGGACTAGGCGCCAGCACGAACTTCGCCGCATAGAAGCGTCCGACATTGCCGCTGACGGTGCCGGTGACATCGCCCGCGCCGAGATAGCTTGCGGACGCCACGCTCGGCGTGAGCTTGATGATGCCCACCTCGTCCCAGGTAAACGCCGTGCCGGTTGCCACGCCATTAGTGAAAGGACCGAATGTACCGCCGACAGTCGTCAGATCATGGGTCAATCCCAAACCGGTCACGACCGCGGAAGTCAGCTTGACGCTTTCCGCCGTCATCTCCTGCCCATAATTCGGTGTTGCCGTCACGCCGTCTATGGTAGTCGCCGTAACGGTTACGCTGAACGCCTCACCCGCTTTGACGAAGGCGGTTCCCGCTGCATCAACGGCAGCCGGATTGGCAACGCCGTCGCTGGTGCGCTTGATACCGCTCAGCACAAACCCGCCCGGTTTAACCACAAACGTGCCGCTAGCGCCAAGCCGGGTTGGGGTGTCTTGCATCCACAGATTCACCGCGCCGACATCGGCGTAGTTGAAAATGTAGGGCCCCGCAGAAGGTTCGTTGCGGAGGAAGGTGACTGACAGGGCGGAAGACCAGACAGTCGGCGGGTCCACGTTCGCTGCGCACAACGGTAAGGTTATCCCGCCGAAAGTCGCTTGTTTGCCGGCATCCGCCGCCGGATTGTGGCAGGATAAACCGAACTGAATGGTCCTTGTTGTATCTCGTCTGTTACTCAGGCGAGTCGGAACTCCACCATTTACTGCCGTAATGTACACACCCGCTACGTTCTGTCCGGCAACTTGTGGTGACCAGCTTAGTATCACACAGCCAGGCGCACCAAACGCGGCGCCGTTAACGCAGGCGCTATCGGTGAATACAAAACTCGACGCCGTGAAACTGATGGTGTTGGCTAATTCCGAAGGCGAGGGGGTATTCGACAACAGGTTCGTACCTGTGGAGGCATCGGTCACGTTGATCGTCACCGTTCCAGCTGTCTGGTAGTTGAAGTCCAGCGTCACGCTGGTCTCGCCCGCGCCAAAAGTGTAAGTGGCCAAACCGCTGTTGGCTGCACCGGGTGTCAAAGTGCCGGTGCCGGTGCCAATATTCCAATCACCCGACGCAGTACTGGTCGACAGGTTGATCGAGCTCCCTAAGGCGAGCGGTGTATGTGCTGCATTGTGCGGTGTAATGGTTACCGGGACATCGGTCAAGGTCGCGGCTGAGGCCGGCGCATTGATTGCAACGTGATCGACCGTTATCGCGCAGGTACGCGTTTGTGCTGCAATCGCTTGCACTGCGGCCTGGCTCAACGTCTTCTGATACACGCGCACCTCATCGAGATTGCCACCGAAACCGAATGCATTGCTCCCTTCGCCCGAGGCATTGGTTTCGCCACCGATGGACGACGGTCCGGGGTCCGATCCTGCGGTCCATGTGAACGTGCTCGTGTTGGAAGTCACCAGCGCACCCGCAGTGTCGTAGGCATAGATTGTCGCCGTGCTTGCGTTGGCTCCCGCGGCAAGCTGCACCGACAATGCGACGAACAACCACTGATCACTTGGTATCGGCGCCGTGTCAAGAATGTAGACCGAAGGCTGCCGGTAATAGAAACGCAGACCGCCTGCCGTGGCCGTCTCTCCAACGCTGAAGCCCCAACCGCCAGGACTGGTATTGTTCTGGTCATCAATGAAGATGCGCTGTCCGGACAGCGTGTTGGTGGCAACGTTGATCCAGGCCGTGATCGTGAAACCGCCCGCCGCCGCGGCAAGGTTTGGAAACCCCGCGGGCAACTCGATGTAATCCTTGTTCGAACGGGTGAACGCGCCGTAGCGGCAGGTGCCGGGGCTGCCTGCGATTGCCGGGCTGGTACCCGAGGTCGTCGGCCGCGTCGTCAGCCCCGCGGCCGTACCGTTATATCCTCCAGGGCCGCTGTCGGTAACCTCGTTCGCGGTCCCGTTCCAGCTTGCCTCGTCCATGCGGTATTCGGCCAGGGCAGAGATTGCGACGGTGGTATAGACCTGTCCGGTGAACGTACCTGTCAATGTCGGAACCACGGAACCAGCCCCGGTCTGATTCAGTCCGAGCGAACCGGAGCCGATGCCGGTGTTGGCCGTGACGGTCCACGACGTACCGCCGCCGGTCACTGTCGTGATGTAGGCGCCGGTCAGGCCGCCGCCCGGGACCAGCGAGAAGGCGGTGGCATCGACGCCGGTCACGCTCGTGCTGAATGTCACCGTCCAGGAAACCGTCGCAGCGCTGGTCGCTGCACAGGAGACCGCGCAATTGATCGAAACAACGCTAGGGAGCGTGGTGAATGTCCCCATCGCCACGCCACCGTCGTAGTTGCCGTTTGCATCCTGTTGGAAAACCTTGTAGGTGTAATCTTGGCCGCTGGCGAGGGCGGTGGCGCCGCAACCGCCGGTGCCCGCGCCGTCAACGCCGCTCACGGCAGTTGAAACGGCGTCAGCCGTGCGCACGCACACGACTGTGGCCGGGTTACCTGGGCTCGCGATACCTATGGTATTCCCGTTCACGTAGTTGGTTCCCTCGGCCGGGACGTCCGAGCCCGCCGTGCCGCCAGTCCAGCGCAGCACTACCGAGCGGCTGAAGTCGCTTGATGCCGAAGTGGTCCAGTTGAGAGTCACCTGGGCAGCACCTGCACTGCCACTAACCGTCGTGGCGCCCGCGGGTGAAAGATTGTCGATGGTGACCGTGGTTCCCGCAGTGTCGGTGCCGGCGTTCGAGTTGGTGCCAGACCACGAGTTGATCTTCGCGGTCACGGAATAGGTAGCCCCGGGGGGTGACGGCATGGTGGCATGGCTTTTCGGCGTGACGCGGATATTGTATTGGGTCGCGGTCGTGGTGGCGGTCAGGGTATTGGTGGCAAGCGTGATCGACGGCGTATCGCTTGCGGGATCAGCAACCGAGCCGTAGACGGTGGTGCCCGCGTCGTCGGTAATCTCCACCAGACTCAGGCCCCCGAATACTCCACTGCCAAGTCCGACGACGACGACGGTAATCACATCGGTACCGGTGTTGGTCTGAAATGTAAATGCATCCGCCATAGTCGCGGTAGCACTGGGTGCAATGGCCGCATTGGCCGGATCGGTGCCATCCGCAAGAGTGGTGACCGGTACCGGCTTGAGCGCCAGCGAGATGGCGCCCTTGTAGGAGGTATTCGCCAGCGTCACGGTTGTGGTTGTGTACGCCCCGGCAACGGCCTTGACGCCCGTTGCCATGCAATGCCCACCGCCAAGGTTGATTGTATTGGTGTTGTCCGTCCTTGGGGTCAGGCTGGTCAGATCTGCATTGGTCCAGGCGGAGCAATTGGCCGTGCTGGTGCCATTGCGGCTTGTAGAAGTGATTAGGACAACCAGGGTCTCATGCGATGTCGTTGTTGATCCGGGGATGGTGGCGGACGTATCGTTGGCGCCGCCATCATTGCCGCCCGCGCCAGTATCCCAGGGATTCCCGGAAGTAATGACGCCCGAGAAGCAATGGATCTGTCCCGTGGTGTGGTCCCCCGAGTCGGCGACCAACGGCGCCGTGTCGCCTCCCAAGGTGCGCTTCCAGTACAAGGCCAGGCGGGAAGCCGGATTGGTTGCCGCTGTGCCGGCGCTCTGTGGCGACCAGGTGGGGACTTGAACAAAACCGTTCGCTGTCGTCAGCGCGATTGCCTGATTCTCCGATTCGACCGCCAGCAGGCAAACATCGTTGGCTGCCATGGTTGGGGGATAGGGCGGCGTGATAGTTCCTGTTCCAAACGTAAACGTTCCTGAGGCGCGATACGCCGGCATAGTCGCGAACGCTTCCTCTGGCGGAAGCAACAAGACTGCCGCTGCAAAAAGCATCAGCAAAAGGGGCCAGGCTCGATTTTCTGAGCACGACGTCATCGTGTGCATCGCCTGTTCCTTCACTTCACAGTCCCCGACGAAAAGTCGGCGTTGGCGGAGCGGCGCCAAGCGGCGACAGCATCGCCTGCACCCGGGCGCCGGCCTGCCTGGCCATGGCTGGATTTTGTAGCCACATCGCGATGAAGAACTCGCGTATTTGTTCGGCCTGCGCAAGGCGGGCAAGCATGAGCGTTTCCGGAATCGAGGCGCGCTGGCGTGGCTTCGTATCAGTCATTCGGATCTTCTCCGCGCAGAATTCTTTCGAGGGCTTCGATGTCGATTCGATCCTTGGGCCGGTTGGCGATGCCCTTCATCGCCAGCAAATCGTCAATTGAGGCGATCAGCACACGCCGGCCGAACAAGTGGCCTTCCACCGCATTGGCGAACAACTTTTCGAATGTTACATCGGGACGTACCAGCACATCCACCACTCCTCCTCCGGTTTGTGGCTCCCGCAAAGAAAACGCCAGCATGCCTTGTTCGCGATGCCATTGGTCGATTTGTTCTGCATTCCTGAGGGATTCAATCGGCACCGGGATGGCGGGCTGCAAACCGTAGTTTTTCACGACATCGATGAATCGCACAAGATTCCCGTCGTTCATTGCCAGCACCAGATCGATATCGAAGGTGGCGCGCAAAAAACCACGCAACTGGACGGCCAATCCGCCGACCAGCACATACTGGACTTGCGCGTCCGTCAGCGACTGAAGTGGTTCGGCAATCTTCATGGCATGAGTAATCGCATTAACTTAACGTACTCGGAAAGTCGGCGATGGCGGCACGGTGGCCATCGGGGTGGGCTGTCATTCGGGAACTTCCATCCAGGGGTTGAGAATCCGGACCCCCGTTGGCTCAAAATCGGCAACGTTGCGCGTCACCACCGTCATGCCATGGGCAAGTGCGGTTGCGGCAATGAGTGCGTCGCGGTCGGCGCGCGGATCGGAAACGTGCAGTTTCGCACAGCGTTGTGCGACGGCGGTATCAATGGCCAGAATGCGGCCGGCGAACGATGGCAAAACATGCTCGGCAAGCCATGCTCGCAGGACGGCGCCCTGCGCGGAATCGCGTCGCTCGACCAGAAGCACGCCCGTTTCCAGTTCCAGAATGGAAATAACGGAAAGAAAAAGGCTGGAAGCGGGCACGCCGGTCGCCCAGGCGACCACACTCCGATCTGCCTTGCCGGCCTTGGCCTTGCGCAGTTCGGAAACGACGTTGGTATCGAGCAGATACATCAGGAGAAGTCGGCTGGCCGGTGCATGTCGCCGGAAAGGCGAGGCGGGGCGAATTCGATTTCGGCCGCGCCGGGCATCGCCAGCAAATCGATTATGTTGGCATGCAGCCCCGTCAGTTGCCGGTACGCCTCGACGGTCAGGAGCACATGCGCCGGCCGTCCCCGGTCCGTGATGAATACCGGGCCTTTCGCGGCGGCCTTCTTGGCACCGCTGGCATCCTGGTTGAACTTGCGGCTGGACAGTGTGGTAATCGTCATGGCGGCATCTCCTTCGCTAATGTAGAGATGATACTACATTTACTTAAAACGTAATAACAGGGGCCAGGCTCGCTTTATTGGTAAGCGTCGAGTAAAAGGGGTCAGGCTCGCTTTTCTCGATGTAAATAGGCGCCGAGAAGTCATGGGCGCCACCTGGCGCTAGATTGCTCCGACAGAGCGGACGCACTCAATTCCGGCAAGTAGTCGACAACAGTATTCCGGACAATTCGGTCTTTGCCGTCGCTCTTGTTCAAACCCCTGTCCTTGCCGAGCGTTTCCGACTATTTCCAGCGCACGCCTAACGATGCATTAACAATCGATTCCCTGTTGATATCGTGGCTTGCGGCCGGTTGTTGATTAGTATAATCGTCCCGATAATGGGTATCGATGAGTCCAGTGCCAAACTTTTTCAAACCGGGAACTGAACGAGGCTGGCTGTCCGTTGCGATACGGGAGGGGCGGGTCGATATCGCGCATGTCCGCCGCGAACCCGGTCGCAGGCCTCTGGTATTGCTGGCCGATTCGGTCGAGAAGGGCGCCGACGATGCGGCGACTCTGACAAGTCTAAGGAGGTCGATGCGACTCGGCCGTTACCGCTGCACGGCGCTGCTAAGCCACGGCAAATATCAGTTGATCCAGACCGACGCGGTCGACGGTGTGCCCGACGAAGCACGCGAGGTGGTGCGCTGGAAGCTCAAGGATCAGGTCGAGTTTCCGGTTGACACGGCCGCCGTCGACTTGCTGCCGATCCCCGCCGATGGCCGGGCGCCACAAGTATTTGCCGCGCTGTCGCCCGAGTCGACCATAGCGCCGCTGGTGCAGGCGTTTCAGGCAGCCAGGGTGCCGCTGGCGGCAATTGATCTGCCCGAAATCTCGCAGCGCAATCTGGCGGCCTTGTTCGAGGAAGACGGCCGCGGTCTGGCCACCCTGATCTTTGATGACGATGAAGGACTGCTTACCTTTACCGTGAAAGGCGAGTTGCTCGTCGCGCGCCATATCGACATTACTGCGCGGCAGTTGATCGCGGCGGATGACGAGCGGCGCAACGCGCTGTTCGAGCGCATCGCGCTGGACGTGCAGCGCTCGCTGGATAACTTCGATCGCACGTACAGCGCGATTCCGCTTTCCAGTTTTCTGGTGGCGCCGATTCCCGGCGTCGATGGCTTCATCAGCTATCTGAGGGCCAACCTGACGGTCGCCGTCGTGCCGCTGGATGTGTCCGGCGTGCTGGATCTCGGCGCGGTGCCGGCTCTGCTCGACCCCTTGCGCCAGTTTCAATGCCTGCGCGCAATCGGTGCGGCGCTGCGCGACGAGCCGGTGGCGGCATGAGCGCGCAGATCAATCTTTATCATCCGCGCTTTCTCAAGCAGCGCGATCTGCTGACGCTGGACAACGTGGCGATTGCCGCCGCAGCGCTATACACCGTGCTGGCCGCCGCCGGTGGCTGGGCTTGGCAGGAAGCAGCGACTCGCAAGGAGGCGGCGACGGCTGTCGAGGTGCAACTCAAGGCGGCAAAGGTCCAGGTCGAGACCGAGACCAAGGCCGCCGCAGTGCGCAAACCCAGCCCGCTAGTGATCGCCGAACTGGAAAGCGCCGAGGGTCTGCTGCGCCGCCGAGGTGACATCGCGCGCCTGCTCGAAAGCGGCGCCATCGGCAGCACCGGCGGCTTTGCCGATTACCTGCGCGGCTTCGCCCACCAGGTGCCGGAAGGACTCTGGCTGACGGGTTTTACCATCGGTTCCGGTGGCAATGACATGGAAATCCGTGGCAGCATGCTGGATCCGGCCACCCTGCCCGACTACATTCGCCGTTTGGGTACCGAGAGAGTATTTCAGGGGCGCAGCTTTGCTGCCTTGACCATGAATCGTGCCGATCCGCCTGCCGTTGTTCGTCCGGCCGGGCAGGGTGCCGCCGTGCCGTCAGCGCCGACTTTTGCGTCGCGTCCCATCGATTTTGTCCTGATGCCAAAGTTGGTCGAGGCGAAGGAGGCCGCTCAATGAGTGCGCTGTCGGCTCAATGGACGCAATGGGCGGGGAAGTTCGCAGCGCTGACGCGTCGCGAGCGTGCCATTTCGGCTGCTGCGGTTCTGGTTGGGGGCGGCTTTCTGATTTTCCATTTCGCGATCGACCCGTTCCTGCTCAAGGCGCGCAGCGCAAGCCGGGTGGAAGCCACCGCGCGTGCGGATCTCACGCAACAGCAGGGTCTGGCGGCGGTACTCAAGGCGCAAAACGCGGATCCGGATGCCAGCAATCGGCGGCGCCTGGCGCAGGCGAAGAAGGATATGGTCGCGATTAGTCAACGACTGGCGAATTTCGAGTCCGGCATGGTGCCGCCGGCACGGATGCAGAGTTTTCTGGAAGGGCTGCTGGCGAAGAACCGTGCCATCGAATTGCTCGATCTGAAGACACTGCCGGCGACACGGGTAGGTGCTGCGGTGGCAGCTGAAAACACCGCGGCGAAGACCGGCACGATGGCGCGAGACGCAAAGGATGCGGGAAATAGCAGGCCCGTCCCGGAGAGTGCCGCGTCTGCCGGGGCCGAGGGAATTTATCAACATGGCATCGAGATTCGGTTGGCGGGCAGCTACAATGATCTGCTGAACTATCTGGCGGAGCTTGAACGGATGCCGCAGCGAGTGATGTGGAACAGCGTCAGTCTTACGGTGGAGAAGCATCCGCGCAACATTATGGTGTTGCGTGTGTATACCTTGAGCCTCGACCCAAAGTGGTTGGTTGTATGATGCGTCCTGACGTGTTTACTCTGCTGCTGGCCGGGCTTGTCGGGGCGGTGCCCGTTCTGGCTCAAGTGCCGGACCCGACGCGTCCGGCGGGGGTTTCCCCGACGCCGGAGACCGGGAGCGTCGCCGCGCCGGTGGAGAGCGGGGTGCAGACAGTGATTTTGCGGCCGGGCGGCAAGTCGGTTGCCGTGGTCAATGGACAGTATGTTGCGGTCGGAGACAAACTTGGCGACAAGCGGGTGGTGAAGATTAGTGAAAGCGAAGTTGTGTTGAAGGGGATGAGCGGGCGCGAAGTCATCAAGGTGACACCCGCCATCGAGAAAATGCCGACACGGAAGACAGCGGCCAAGAAGCGGCGCACGACGGGAACCACGCAACAATGAGATACGCAATCCATGCACGCTGGATACTGTTGCTGTTAGCTGGTGCAATGGCCGGCTGTGCTGCGCCGCCGCGCGCCGGCAACGAAGTGATGGGCCAGATCAACGATGTGCTGCTGAAATCGGCGACGGAACGCAAAGTACCTCATGCCGAAGTGACCGACAAGTCGCTCATGCCGCCGCTGGAGCCGCAGGCGGCCATAGAGGCAGCCGCGACGGAGCCGCGCTTCGATCTCTCGGTGGTCAATGCGCCGGCCACGCAGGTCTTCATGGCGCTGGTGTCGGGCACCCGCTACAGCATGCTGTTGCCGCCCGACGTAAGCGGCAGCCTCACCGTCAATCTCAAGGACGTCACCCTGCTGGAAGCGCTGGACACCATCCGCGAACTCTACGGCTACGAGTACCGCGTCCAGGGCAAGCGCATTTTCATTGAACCCAACACCATGAAGACGCGCGTCTTCAATATCAATTACCTTTCCAGCCGGCGTCACGGCACCAGTGATCTGCGGGTCGCCGGCAGTTCCATGACGAGTGGCGGGGGTACGCCGGCAGGCGCGTCGACCGCGCCGGCGACGGCCGGGCAGGCTGCCTCTGCCGGCGCCAATCCGGCGACATCCGCACGCAGCGCCGACGCCAGCCGCGTCAGCATGACTACCGATAGCGATTTCTGGGGTGACCTGACCCGGGCGCTGGGCACGATTGTCGGTAACGTTGACGGGCGCAGCGTCGTTGTCAATCCGTCTTCCGGTGTGGTGCTGGTCCGCGCCCTGCCCAATGAACTGCGCAACGTCGAAAAATATCTCAAGGCGACGCAATTGGTCGCCGAGCGGCAGGTCATGCTGGAAGCCAAGATTATTGACATCGAGCTTTCCGATGGATTCCAGTCGGGTGTCAACTGGGGCGCTTTCAAGAGCGGGCCGAACAGCCGCTCAGGCATCGGGATTGCCCAGCCGGGGGCGGCGGTAGGCGTCGGCACTGCCGCGCAGGTTGTCGGTACTACAGCCTCGCAGGCCGTGGGCAGTGTCGTTCCGCCCTCGCTTTCCGTGACGCCGGGCCAACTTGGATCGATTGCCGTGTCGGCGCTGGGCAAAGGCTTTATCGGCCTGGCTTTCCAGTCAGCCAATTTTGCCGCACTGCTGAGTTTTCTTGAAACCCAAGGCACTGTCTCCGTGCTGTCTTCGCCGCGCATTGCCACGCTCAACAATCAGAAGGCGGTGCTCAAGGTGGGCGACGACGGATTTTTCGTCAACAACCTCACCGTTACGGCCGGAACCACCACCACTACCGGGGTTACCGGACCCTCGACGATCACGCCGCAGTTCCAGTCGATGTTCTCCGGGATTTCGCTCGACGTGACGCCGCAGATCGACGAGGACGGCAACATCATTCTGCATGTGCATCCGGCTGTCACGACGATCACCGAAAGCAACAAGATCATCAACCTCGGCGGCGCAACAGGCGAGATCAGCGTGCCGCTTGCCGTGAGCCGGATCAACGAGACCGACAGCATCGTCCGCGTCCAGGATGGCAACATCGTGGCCATCGGCGGCCTGATGCGTCAGGCACAGTCTTCCGACCGTTCGCAACTTCCGGGGGCCACCGGTTTCGTGGCCAACGCGCTGGGCCAGCGTTCTTCGTCGGCGAGCAAGCGCGAACTGGTCATCCTGATCAAGCCCACGATGATCGACAATGACCGGGCCTGGACCCAGGACATCAAGGACGTTCAGGAGCGCGTGCGGGCTTACCCGTCCGTCCGGCCCGCAGAGTAGTTCTGCGCGGCGCGGAACAAGATTCCTGCTGAAGCGGATTCCGAATGTATCTCAATCACTTCGGCCTCAAGGAATTCCCGTTCGGCATCACGCCGGATACCAGCTTCATCTATTCGGCCGACGCCCATCAGGAAGCGCTCAACACGCTGCTGATAGGTATCAACTCGGGCGAAGGCTTCATCAAGATCACGGGCGAAGTAGGCACCGGCAAGACCCTGCTGTGCCGGCGTTTTCTGGCGACCCTGAGCGAAGACCAGGCGGTCGCTTACCTGCCCAATCCGACGCTGGAGCCGCGCATTCTGCTCATCGCGATAGCCGAGGAACTTGGCCTCAAGCTCCAGGGCATGGACTACCAGTTTCACCTGCTGAAGGAGTTCAACCAGCATCTGCTGGATTTGGCGGCGCAGGGCAAGAAGGTAATCATCTGCATCGATGAGGCGCAGTCGATGTCCCTGGAAAGCCTGGAAGCGTTGCGGCTGCTGTCCAACCTGGAAACGGAAAAGTTCAAGCTGCTGCAAGTGGTGATGTTCGGCCAGCCGGAACTCGACCAGAAGCTGGCAAATCCTGCCGTGCGCCAGTTGCGCCAGCGCATAGTGTTCCATTACCGCATGCCGGGCCTGAAGCAGCAGGAAGCAGCGCATTATCTGGCGCATCGACTGCGCGTGGCCGGTCATCGTGATGGGGGCATATTTCCACCCGCCAGCGCACGGCTGCTGTTCCGCTTGTCCGGCGGCACGCCGCGCCTCGTCAATGTACTGGCCCACAAGTCCATGCTGCTTGCTTACGGCGAGGGCAAGGCCCAGGTGAGTCGTGAACACGTCAAGCTGGCGGGTCGCGATACCGAAGGCCTGCGCAAGTTGTACTGGTGGCATTGGTGGTGACATGAGCCTGGTCAACAAAATGCTGCGCGACCTGGACGCCCGTCGTGCGGGCGAAAGCGATCGCGCGGGTCTTCCTGCGGCCGTGACGCCGCTGGCGGCGCGCCAGGAGCCGGACCGCGGTTTGTCGCGGCTGTGGCTAGGCATGGCGCTGGCGGCGGCGGCAGGTGGCGTTGCGTGGTACGGCATGCAAGTCAGCAATCCGGAAGTGTCTGTCGCGCGTCCCGTAGCCGTCGCGCCCGTTGTGCCCGTTGTGCCCGTTGCGCCGGCCGCATCGACCGTTGCCGCGCCCGCGGCGCCTGTATCCGTCGAGTCCACCAGCGCGGCGGTGCCCGCGCCAGGGGCCCGCCCGGACATGTCGTCCTTGCGCATGGCCGATGCATTGTCTGCGGTGCCCGAGATTGCTGCCGAGCCATCTCGCAAGGCGACGACGGCCACGCCGAAGGCGCTGCAGAAGCCGCAGAAGCCGTTTGCGAGCGTTGTCGCGCCGCCCCGGCCGTTGGTGGTGGCCTTGCCGAAAGCGCCTCCGGTTTCGGGTGACGCGCGCATCAACAAACAGGAGCACCTGCCGTCGCCGGCAGAGCGTGCCGAGAACGAATACCGCCGCGGCGTGCTGGCGCAGCGTCAGGGTAATGCCGAAGATGCGGCGGGCAGCTATCGCGCAGCACTGGTGCAGTATCCGGAACATGCCGCTGCGCGGCAGATGCTGGCGGCGCTGTTGATTGAAGCGAGGCATTTTGACGAGGCGGAAGAACTCCTGCGCAAGGGAGCGGAACTGGCGCCGGTGCGCCTGGCATCGACGCTGGCCCTGGCACGTCTGAAAGTGGAGCGCAACCAGGCGCCTGCCGCGCTGGATCTGTTGCAGAAGAATGCAGCTGCCGGCGAGCACAGCGCCGAGTACCAGGGATTTGCCGCCGCGCTGCTCAATCGTGCCGGACGCGTCGCGGAAGCGGTGGAGCATTATCAGGCGGCGACCCGTCTTGCCCCCAACGAAGGTCGCTGGTGGGCGGGCCTCGGCATAGCGCTGGATGCCGCAGGAAGAGGTCCCGAAGCGCGCGAGGCCTATCAGAAGGCGCGTGCCTTGCCGGGTTTGCCGGCCGATCTGGCGCAGCACGTCGAACAGCGCTTGCGCTAGATCGGGTTTTGCTGTTCCGCCGCCGTCAGTTTCGATTGCGCCCACGGACGCAAGTGATTTAGAGGCCCCGTGAGATTGGTCCAGGCGTCGAACATTGAACGCTTGAGCTTGCCGCGCAAGTGTTCATCGCCGCGGACAAAGTTCTGGATGTCCTCGGCGATCAACTCCCGGGCTTTTTCCTCGGCGCGGATCTGCATCATGCGCAACGCGTCGTGGGCGGTGTAATCGGCGGTGATGACGTAGGGCAAATTGATCGATGTTGCCAGCCGCGAAAGTTCTCGCAGGTTGTCGGTTCGTTCGATCAGCGAGACTTGTGTCTCGCAGCGGGCAACGAAACGCCTTACTTCCATTCGGAGGCGGACTTTGTCGGCTGTGTCGTGAATGGCCATTGGTCGATTATACGAGGTGCCCGCTTGCCGTTGGCCGGATTCACTTCCGCAGCGCTCGCGCCAGCACGCAGCACTCCATCCGCGCCGCGCCATGCGCTTTGAGCGTTCGCGCCAGTTCGTCAAGCGTGGCGCCGGTGGTCATGACGTCATCCACCAGCAGCACCGTCTTGCCTGTCAGGTCGATGGTGCATTCGAAGGCATGACGGATATTCTTCATCCGCTCCTTCCAGGGCAGGCTGGCTTGCGGCGCGGTGTCGAGGCGGCGGTGAACGCGGCCGGTCTCCAGCGGGGCACCGAGCGCGCGGGCCAGCGGCCGGGCGATCTCGAGAGCCTGGTTGAAGCCGCGTTGCGCGAGGCGGGCCGCCGAGAGAGGCACGGGCACGATCAGGTCGGGGCGACACGGAGCCGGTATCTGCGCCAGCGCCCTGCCGAAGAAGTCGGCGCTGGCGAGACGGTGAGCGTACTTCAGCGACTGGATCAGGCTGTCGACCGGGAACTCGTAACGAAAAACTGCCTGCGTCGCATCGAAATGCGGTGCCCGTTTCAGGCAGGCACCGCAAATGCTTGCGCCCGGCGTCGGCAAGGCACAGACCGGGCAGCGCTCGGTCGTCAAACGAGGCAGGCTGGCGGTGCAGGAGGGGCACAGCAAGCTATCGCCACTCGGCGCGGCGCACAGGAAGCAGTCCTGCGGCAGCAGGACGCTTGCGCCGCTTCTCATCGCTATTGCCAAACTAGCTGCAATTGACAAGCCGGACTCCTTCCACCAAGATTCGCGCCTTCCTGCATTCTAGCGAGTCCACTGCGATGACCGCCACAGCCGCGACCCAAACCGCCCCGTCCAAATTCGTTCCGGCCCCGCGCTGGACTACCGAGGCGCTTGCCGCCCTGTTCGAACTGCCCTTCAACGATCTGCTGTTTCGGGCGCAGCAGGTGCATCGGCAACATCACGAGGCCAACGCCGTCCAGTTGTCGACCCTGCTGTCGATCAAGACCGGCGGTTGCTCCGAAGATTGCGGCTATTGTTCGCAATCGGCGCACCACGGTGGTGAAGTCGAGCGCGAATCCCTGCTCGACGTCGAAGAGGTCGTCGCCGCCGCGCAGGCCGCCAAAGACAAGGGCGCCACGCGCTTCTGCATGGGCGCTGCCTGGCGCGGACCGAAGGACAAGGACCTCGACCGCGTCGCCACCATGATCGGTGCCGTCAAGGCCCTCGGGCTGGAAACCTGCGTCACCCTCGGCATGCTCAAACAAGGCCAGGCCGAACGCCTGAAAGCCGCCGGGCTCGACTACTACAACCACAACCTCGACACCGCGCCCGAGTTCTACGGCCAGGTGATTACCACCCACGCCCAGAGCGACCGCTTCGACACGCTGGATCAGGTGCGCGAAGCAGGCCTCAAGGTCTGCTGCGGCGGCATTGTCGGCATGGGCGAGACCCGCCGTGCGCGCGCTTCGTTGCTGGCCGAACTCGCCAACCTGAACCCGCCGCCGGAATCGGTGCCGATCAACCAGCTGGTGCCGATGCCCGGCACGCCGCTGGAAAACGCACGGCCGCTCGATCCGTTCGAGTTCGTCCGGACCATAGCGGTCGCGCGCATCAGCATGCCGGCTTCCCTGGTGCGGCTCTCCGCCGGACGTCAGGAAATGAGCGACGAACTGCAGGCCTTGTGTTTCCTCGCCGGCGCGAATTCGATCTTCTACGGCGACAAGCTGCTGACGGCGGGCAACCCCGAAGCCGGTCGCGACGAGGCGCTGTTCGCCCGGCTGGGGCTGACCGCCGCCTGATCCGATCATGCGTGGCGACTTCGCGGCTGCGGCCGGGTCCTATGAATCAGCCGCAGTCCTCGCCCGCGAAGTGGGCGCTCGCATGGCGGCGCGGCTCGACCTGGTAAAAATATCTCCGCAGCGCGTCGCCGACATCGGGTGTGCCACGGGTGATGGCATCCGCGAACTGTACCGGCGCTACGGCACCGCCACGAGAGGCAAGCTGGCGATTGCCATTGACTACGCGTTGCCGATGCTGCGCGTCGTGCGCAAGCGCATCCCGCGTTTGCAGGGGCTGATGGGCCGTGGGCCGCGACTGATCAACGCCGATGTGCGTGCCCTGCCGCTGGCTGCCAATACCCTAGGCCTGGTCTGGTCGAATCTCGTGCTGCACTGGCTGGACGACCCGCTGCCGGCCTTGCGCGAACTGCACCGGGTGCTGGAGGTTGGTGGACTGCTCAGCTTTGCCACTCTCGGTCCCGACACACTGAAGGAGTTGCGCGATGCCAGCGCAAGCGTCGGCGCTGGCGGGCCTTGCCTGCCGGGGATGGCGCTCCGCGCGCCGGCAACGGCGAAACGCTTCCTCGACATGCACGATCTGGGCGACATGCTGGTGGCCGCCGGCTTTGGCGATCCGGTGATGGACATGGAAGTCATCACGCTGACTTACGCCACGCCGCGCGCCTTCCTCGCCGACCAGCGCCACCTCGGGGTGCGTGACGCATTGCTCGGCCGGCAGGCCTGGCGCGACTGGCGACGCCTGTTCAAGGCATGGCCACGGGATGCCGACGGGCGTCTGCCGGCCACTTTTGAAATCGTTTATGGCCACGCCTGGAAGCCCGAACCGCGGCAGATCGCCGACGGGCGCGCGGTGGTGAAGTTCCATTCGCGATGAAGCGAGCCAAACAGCGGCCGTCGAGGCCAATCAAGCCCCGTAATCCGCTGGCGATTGATCCTTTGCTGAAGAAGGGCGGTGCACACCAACGCAAGGACAAGCGCGCCAGCCGCGCCCGGGAGAAGGCCGCATTGCAGCGTCGCACCGCCGAAAGCTGATCCGCTTCGCCACCGGAGGACGGAGCCCGTAAGACGGTCTGCGTCTCCGCGTTCTGTCCTTCGCTGCTTGATCGTGGAAAACACGTATTGCGCATTGTGAATATGTATTTTACAATGCGAAACATTCATGGCGGGCCTAACCATGAACTAGGTCTATGCTGTAAAAAAAGATGTCCGTCGGGATCGCGCCCGGCGAAATTCAATAACTCCAGGACGAGGAGATGTCATGTCAGTTGTGCCCCAACTCGCGTCACCCGACGCCGACCCGCAGGAAACCCGTGAATGGCTCGACGCACTGCAGGCCGTGATCGCCCATGAAGGCCCCGGGCGAGCCCATTTCCTGCTCGAACAATTGATAGCGCTGGGCCACCAGACGGGCATCAACATGCCCTACAGCGCCAATACGGAATACACCAACAGCATTCCCGCCGACCAGCAGCCGGTGACGCCGGGCGACTACGAAATGGAGCAGAAGATCCGCGACTATGCGCGCTGGAATGCGCTGGTCATGGTACTGCGGGCGAACAAGGACGACTCGGGCCTCGGCGGCCACATTGCCAGCTACGCTTCGGCGGCGACGCTCTATGACATCGGTTTCAATCACTTCTGGCATGCGCCGTCGGAAAGTCATGGCGGCGACCTGGTGCTGCCACAGGGCCATTCTGCGCCGGGCGTCTATGCGCGTGCCTTCATGCTCGGTCGCCTGAGCGAAGAACAGATGGACAACTTCCGCCGCGAGGTCGATGGCAAGGGGCTTTCAAGCTATCCGCACCCGTGGCTGATGCCGGACTTCTGGCAGTTCCCTACCGTATCAATGGGCCTCGGCCCGCTGCAGGCGATCTATCAGGCGCGCTTCATGAAGTATCTCCAGCATCGCGAACTGATCCCGACGGACGACCGCAAGGTATGGGCCTTCATGGGCGACGGCGAGATGGACGAACCGGAATCCAAGGGCGCCATCAGCATGGCCGGGCGCGAGCGCCTGGACAACCTGATTTTCGTCATCAATTGCAATTTGCAGCGCCTCGACGGACCGGTGCGCGGCAACGGCAAGATCATCCAGGAAATGGAATCCGATTTTCGCGGCGCCGGCTGGAATGTGATCAAGGTGATCTGGGGCAGCTACTGGGATCCGCTGCTGGCGGCGGACAAGACGGGCCTGTTGCAAAGACGCATGATGGAGTGCGTCGACGGCGACTATCAGACCTTCAAGTCCAAAGACGGTGCCTATGTCCGCGAGCACTTCTTCGGCAAGTATCCGGAGTTGCTGAAGATGGTGTCGACCTGGTCCGATGACGACATCTGGCGCCTGAACCGCGGCGGCCACGATCCGCACAAGGTCTACGCGGCCTATGCGGCTGCCGTGGCGCACAAGGGCCAGCCAACCGTGATTCTGGCCAAGACCATCAAGGGCTACGGCATGGGCGAGGCCGGCGAAGCGCAGAACATCACCCACCAGCAGAAGAAGATGGGAACCACCTCGGTCAAGGCCTTCCGCGACCGCTTCAAGCTGCCGGTCCGGGACGAAGACCTGGAAAAGCTGCCCTACCTGACTTTTCCGGAGGGCTCGAAGGAACTCGATTACATGCGCGAGCGGCGCATGGCGCTGGGCGGCTACCTGCCGTCGCGCCGCCGCCAGGCCGAATCCCTGCCGGTGCCGCCGCTGTCGGCGTTCGACGCATTGTTGAAGGCCGGCGGCGAAGGCCGCGAATTTTCCACCACCATGTCATTCGTGCGCGGCCTCAATGTGATGCTGAAGGACAAGATCATCGGCAAGCGCGTGGTGCCGATCGTGGTCGATGAATCGCGCACTTTCGGCATGGAAGGCCTGTTCCGCCAGATCGGCATCTGGAACCAGGACGGCCAGAACTATGTGCCGCAGGATGCCGACCAGATGATGTTCTACAAGGAAACCAAGACCGGCCAGATTCTGCAGGACGGCATCAACGAAGCCGGCGCCATGGCCGACTGGATCGCCGCCGGCACGAGTTACTCAACGCACAACCTGCAGATGATCCCGGTGTATGTCTGCTATTCCATGTTCGGCATGCAGCGCACCATGGACCTGGTGTGGGCCGCGGGCGACCAGCGCGCACGGGGCTTCCTGGTCGGCGGCACCGCCGGGCGCACCACGCTCAACGGCGAAGGCTTGCAGCACGAGGACGGCCACTCGCAGGTGTTCGCCGGCACGGTGCCGAATTGCGTTTCCTACGACCCGACCTTCGCCTATGAAGTCGCCGTGATCGTGCAGGATGGTCTGCGCCGCATGGTGACCGAACAGGAAGATGTGTTTTATTACCTGACGGTGATGAACGAGAACTACGAACACCCGGCGATGCCGGCTGACGCCGCTGCCGGCATCCTCAAGGGCATGTACCAGTTCAGGAAGGGCGCTGCATCGAACGGTCCGCGAGTGCAGTTGCTCGGTTCCGGCACGATATTCATGGAGGCGATTGCCGCCGCCGCCTTGCTCAAGAGCGACTGGGGCGTCGAGGCCGATCTCTGGTCATGTCCGGGTTTCAATGAACTGGCGCGTGACGGGCAGGACTGCGCGCGCTGGAACCTGCTGCATCCGGCGGACACGCCTCGTGTCGCCCATGTCTCGGCCTGTCTGGCGGAAACGCGCGGGCCGGTCATTGCCGCCACCGATTACATCCGCGTCTTTGCCGAGCAGATCCGCTCGCTGGTGCCGCGCCATTTCACGGTGCTCGGCACCGACGGTTTCGGTCGCTCCGACACGCGCGAAAAGCTGCGCCACTTCTTCGAAGTGGACCGCTACTGGATCACGCTGGCGGCACTTTCCGCGCTGGCAGACGAAGGGCAGGTGAAGCGCGAGAAGGTAGCCGAGGCAATCCGGAAATACAGCCTCGATCCGAACAAGCCCAACCCGGTAAAGGTGTAAGCCATGAGCATAGTCGAAGTGAAAGTACCGGATATCGGCGACTTCAAGGACGTGCCGATCATCGAACTGCTGGTCAAGGTCGGCGACACGGTCAGGGCCGAGGATTCGCTGATCACTCTGGAATCGGACAAGGCGACGATGGATGTGCCTTCGCCGGTTTCCGGCGTCGTCACGGAATTGAAGGTCAGGGTCGGTGACAAGGTCGCTGAGGGCACGCTGGTGGCATTGATCGATTCTGCCGGCGCTGCTACAGGAGTCGGTGCTGGTGGTACGGTGGCCGCTGCCGCAACGGCACCGGCAGCACCGGCGCCGATTGTCGCGGCGATTGCGGCGCCAAGTCCGGCTGTGGTGCCAGTCGCTCCTGTCGCCGCTGCCGGTAGCGATTACCGCCCCGGCGATGCCGAGCTGATTCCCTCGCCCTCCCGCGTTTCAATGCCGACGCCGGCGGAGCGGCTGACCGGTCAGGCGGCCCACGCCAGCCCATCGGTGCGCCGCTTCGCGCGCGAACTCGGCGTCGATGTCGCCAAGGTGGCAGGCAGCGGCCCGAAGGGGCGCATCATGCAGAGCGACGTTCAGGCCTATGTCAAGGGCGTCGTCAGTGGCGCGGCGGCGCCCGCTTCAAGTTCAGGCGGCGCGAGTTTGGGTGGATTGGACCTGTTGCCCTGGCCGAAAATCGACTTCGCGAAATTCGGCGAAATCGACGTCCAGCCGCTGTCGCGCATCAAAAAGATTTCCGGCGCCAACCTCTCGCGCAACTGGGCCATGATTCCGGCCGTCACCTATCACGAAGACGCCGACATCACCGATCTCGAAGCCTTCCGCGTACAGATCAACAAGGAGAACGAAAAGTCCGGCGACAAGTCGGCGGCCAAGTTGACCATGCTCGCCTTCCTGATCAAGGCCTGCGTCAAAGCGATGCAGAAATACCCCGAGTTCAATGCCTCCATCGACGGCGACAACCTCGTGCTGAAGAAATATTTCAACATCGGTTTCGCCGCTGATACGCCGAATGGCCTGATGGTGCCGGTGATCAAGAATGCCGACCGCAAGGGCGTCTTCGAGCTCGCCCGGGAATCCGGCGAACTGGCCCGGCAGGCGCGCGAAGGCAAGCTCAAGCCGGCCGACATGCAGGGCGCCTGCTTCACCATTTCCAGTGTCGGCGGTATCGGCGGCACCTACTTTGCGCCAATCGTGAATGCGCCGGAAGTGGCGATTCTCGGTGTCAGCAAGTCGGCCATGAAACCGGTGTGGGACGGCAAGGCCTTCGTGCCGCGGCTGACCCTGCCGCTGTCGCTGACCGCAGACCATCGGGTGATCGATGGCGCGCTGGCGACCCGCTTCAATGTCTATCTGGCGCAGCTGATGGCCGATCTGCGCCGAAGCATGTTGTGACCGCGCGCGGCGTGGCCCCCGAGATCGAACTGGAAGGAAATGGGAATGAGCAACATCGTTGAAGTAAAAGTACCCGACATCGGCGATTTCAAGGATGTGCCGATCATCGAAGTCCTGGTCAAGGTCGGCGACACGGTCAAGGCCGAGGATTCGCTGATCACGCTGGAATCGGACAAGGCGACGATGGATGTGCCTTCGCCGGTTTCGGGCGTGGTGACGGAATTGTAGGTGAAGGTGGGTCACAAGGTGGCGGAAGGCACGCTGGTAGCGATGGTGAAAACCGAATCAGCCACAGAGGTCACAGAGAAAGTCGTTTCTGCCCCTGCCGCCGTGGCGCCAGCGCCGACTGTTGTCCCTGCCGCCGGTAGCGCCGTTGGAACATATGCAGGCAAGGTGGACCTCGAATGCGAAATGCTTGTGCTCGGCGCCGGCCCCGGCGGTTATTCCGCCGCGTTTCGCGCTGCCGATCTGGGCATGAAGACCGTGATCGTCGAACGCTATGCGACGCTGGGCGGCGTTTGTCTCAACGTCGGCTGCATTCCCTCCAAGGCGTTGCTGCACGTTGCCGCCGTGATCGAGGAGGCCGCCCACGTCGCGGAAACCGGCATCGACTTCGCTCAGCCGTCGATCGATCTCGACAAGCTGCGCGCGCATAAATCGAAAGTGGTGGGCAAGCTCACCGCCGGCCTCACCGGTATGGCCAAGGCGCGCAAGGTGGAGGTGGTGCGCGGCTACGGACACTTCCTCGATGCCTTCCATCTCGAAGTCGAGGCGATGACCGGCGACGCGCAGGAGAAGACCGGCGAGAAGAAGGTGATCCGCTTCCAGAAATGCATCATCGCCGCCGGCAGCGCGGCGTTTCACCTGCCCTTCATTCCCCGTGACCCGCGCATCGTGGACTCGACCGGCGCGCTGGAACTGCGTTTCATGCCGAAGAAAATGCTGGTCATCGGCGGCGGCATCATCGGCCTCGAAATGGCCACGGTGTATTCCACGCTGGGCGCCCGCGTCGATGTGGTCGAGATGCTCGACGGCCTGATGCAGGGGCCGGACCGCGACCTGGTCAAGGTCTGGGAAAAGCAGAATGCCAAGCGCTTCGACAAGGTGATGCTGAAGACCAAAACCGTCGCCGTTGAC
>Ga0163199_1000052_pt1 | contig 72714 bp, 62 predicted proteins | sample PL_2010_150m_FD_113537 | JGI IMG/M metagenome (GOLD analysis project Ga0163199, IMG submission 113537) | Freshwater microbial communities from Powell Lake, British Columbia, Canada to study Microbial Dark Matter (Phase II) - PL_2010_150m | ecosystem: Environmental > Aquatic > Freshwater > Lake ...
ATACCAAATATCTGGGAGTCCACACAAACGCCTTTTTTCAAACACGCAAAAAATGCACTACTGATTTTCAAGTCATTGCAAAATCGCCAACAAATAGATCCCCAAAAAAAGGCGGTATTTTGTTGAAATTTAACAAAAACGGGGAGCGAGGGCTGCAATGTGGGTTAAGATGAGATGAATGAATTATTAAAATGTCATTAAAAAGGCTTCGATTCCATTCTTTCTGTCGCAAGCAGCAATTGAATTATGAAATCCAAACCTTTTCTGACCTCGGAGATATGTACTGCTGACGATTTCGAACAATTTTTTTTAGTCCAGCAATGATTCCGATAAAAAATCAGCGTTACGATTTGCTTATTGGGCTGTCCTTTTTTACCCAGTTCCCGGATTCTACTTTCGGGCAAACTGATAGAAAATGGAACAGCTTCTTGCCCTTGCCGGTGCTTTAATTGTTATTCTCCTGGGGATTGTCGGGTTCTGGATCCAGAAGTGGATCAAATCAACCGACGCTCTGACGGAAGCCATCTCTGATCTCAGGGTTGAAATCGCAACCAACCAGGTTAACGTCGATTCCCTCAAACAGCATTGTGCCACGCGATGCACCCTGATTGACGGGCAAATGAACATACATTCCAAGTCCATTCAGGAGAATTCACTCGATATCGCTCTCCTCAAACAATCCCTGCATTATGAAAGTGAGTAAGGATTTTTCACTGGCCGAATTCGTGCCACCGGCTATCTATGAGCATTTCGCAGAGAAATCGATCTGGTTCATCGATCCAAAAATTGTTCAGATGGCGCAGTTTATCCGGGATCGGTTCGGAGAGCCGATTACGATCAATAACTACCTCACAGGTGGGAGTTACCAGTATTCCGCATTCCGTGATAGTGCCTGCACCATTGGGGCAACAAACTCCCAACATCGCCATGGTCGGGCCATTGACTTTCGCATCCTAGGAATGAGCCCGATGGAAATTCGGGCAGATATCATCAAGAATTTTGACTTGTACCGCCCATCCGGCCTGACAACGATCGAAGGGGGAACCCCAACCTGGACACACATCGACTGCCGGTTTACCAATCAGGATACACTGTTAATCGTACCATATAAATAATAATCTAGAGACCATGAAAGAAGGAATTGAGAACATTAAGAATTGCGTGGGTTTTGTCCTGGACATTACCGAAGACGTTCAGTCGGCCATGAGTGATGGTAAATTCAGTGTGAAGGATACCGTCCATTTCATTGGAGATATCCCGCAGGTCCCTAAGGTGATCCGCTCAGCAGCCAAATTCTGGGATGAGTTCCAGGATCTTGATGAAACCGAGCAGGCCGAAATTGTTGTATTCGTTATCGACCGGCTGAATTGCAATACTGCCAAGGCGAAAGCAATCATCGTTCAGAGCTTCAAAACGGGTTGCGGCTCTTTTAGCTGTCCTTTTATTCTGATTGTATCTGACATAGAATTGTTCTGCATCAAATTCCAGATAACCCGTAATGAGACGGTTTCCATTGTCTTTGCTGACCTGGTCAAAATGTTTCCAATTTGACCAGGAGTTTGGTCAGCTCCTCCGGATCAACATTCCGTATTATGCTCATTCTAACCGTATCCGGATGATCGATGATCACCCGCGGACGATATTCACCAGGGTTATAATTCCCTTTCAATATTCCCAGGGCAGCAGGGTTGCTGAGAAACATATTGGTTTGTATAACAATGATTGCACTCCTTTTTATAAATTTATAACCTCTAACCCTGGAAAAAATGAAAACACAAATGACCCGAATTGCCCTGATCTGCTTATTGGCCGCAACATTGTTCCAATGCACCCAAGCTCCTAAAACCATAACCTTCGGAACACTGATTACGGATATGACAAATCCGCGCCTGCTAAGCGAGTACCCTGATCCCGGGTTTATATGCAAGCAATTCAGCAGCTACGACAGGCGGACCATTGCACCCGATCAGGATGGCTGGTTTGCCAACGCTGATGCTTCATGGTGGGTCAGGGAAGAAACCAATAGCGGCCGCCGCGAATTTGTCATGATGGATGCAACCGGACCCGGTGCGGTTGTTCGTTTCTGGATGACATTTGGCAATGAACAGGCCTATACCGGTACGCTAAGGATTTATCTGGATGGAAATACAATTCCGGCAATTGAAGGACCAGTTTTAAAAATTATCAGCGGTGGCCAGTTGGTTGGTGAACCACTGAGTTCATCGGTATCTCCTTTAACGATATATGCACAGCGAGGACACAATTTGTATATGCCGATACCCTATTCAAAACAAATCAAGATAACTTATGAATGCCCTGCCCTAAACCCCGAAAAACACAGCCCATCAGTTTATTACAATATTAATTACCGCACCTATGATGCAGGCACATCAGTAAAATCATTCTCCCTGGAAGATCTCAAAACCAACGCAATCCAGATCAGTGAACTGCAAGAGCGGCTATTAAAAGGCATTCGCCAGTCACCGGATAGTCCTGAAATGGAGCAGCATCAGATGGATGTTGGTGCTGCCATCGATGCCGGAAAAAATATCAGTCTCGAACTAAAAGGAACCCAGGCAATCTATGGAATGACTTTTAGGATCAAAGCCGGTAATCTCCCGCAGGCATTGCGGTCAACGGTTTTAAGTATAATATTTGACGGAGAGAAAACCGTTTGGAGCCCGGTAGGTGATTTCTTTGGAACCGGTTACCAGATCAGGCCTTATCAAACATGGTACACCCAGGTTGACAGCACCGGTCTTATGAAGGCTTACTGGGTTATGCCATTCCGAAAAACCGCTGTCATTGAATTGATTAACTACGGAGAACAGAAAGTAACTGCGGAACTTGCAGAGGTTACAACCGGCAAATACAAATGGACCGGCAACACCATGCATTTTGGAGCTATCTGGCATGAATACAATGGGATAGATACAAAAGGATATTCAGGAGACTACGTTAAGGGCAAGCATGAAGACATCAATTTTGTAAAATTGGAAGGTCAGGGTCAATATGCCGGAGATGCCATAACCATATTCAATACGGCTGATGCCTGGTGGGGCGAAGGCGACGAAAAAGTTTATGTCGATGGCGAGAAACTACCGTCTTCTATCGGAACCGGTACCGAAGACTATATCGGATATGCCTGGTGCAGACCCGAATTTTTCAACCATTTTCTGATTGCACAACCTGATGGATCAGGTAATTTCCATACCGGAATGACTGTTAATATGCGGCGACGGATGCTCGATGCCGTTCCGTTTACGCAAAAACTGAAATTTGATATGGAACTGTGGCATTGGGCTGCCACAAAGATGAACTACGCGATTGTTTCTTATTGGTACATGAAACCTGGCGGTAAGTGCCTCGTAGAGCCGGATCCGGCAATCGTTAAAATCCCGGTTTCATTAAAACGCGAAAACCTGTATCCACCGATAGCTGATCTGGCCGGCATACTGCAGGGCGAGCACCTGCGTGTAATTAGCGTATCAGCAGGATCATGGGAAGTCCAGAACTCATCAGAATGGGGATGGAGCAATAATGCACAACTCTGGTGGATGGACGGAGGGCCCAAAGGACTGCTGAAAGCAGAATTTGAAATGGCGCAGGAGGGAGATTATACCATTAAAGGAAATTTCACTAAAGCCATTGATTACGGCGATTTTAAAATGATGATCAATGATCAGCCAGTTAAAATGGTTTTCAAAGGATATCACAACCAATCAGGCAAATCGGTGATCACTGAGTTAGTCAGACTTGGAAAATTCCATCTGAAGCAAGGCATCAATACCATTCAGATTGAAATAATTGGCAAACAACCAAAAGCCGTTGGCCGGTATATGGTTGGCATTGATTGCCTTAAGATCAGGAATGACGAGTAGAGACATGCTGTAAGGCCGGTCCCTGGCCCCGATTCCGCGTTTTGTATTGGGCTCCTTGCTCATATCGAAAATCAATTCTCCGCCTTTCCGGATATCTTCATGTTTAAGGTAATTCCGGGTGTATGATTTTCCATTGAGTTCGGCCTTGTCAATGTATACATGATCAGGCAGGTGATTTGAATGGTTTGAATCCCGGGAATTATTTGAGCGATCTTACTCTAACCTCAATTGGAGTACCCATCAGAGCTCTCACCACCTCTTCGGGGTTTGAATTGTTAAAGTGGTATGGATAAAAGATTTTCAATTTTAATTTCTGTGCCGCTTCAACGGCCATACCAGGTGCCATGGTATAGGGAAGGCCAATAGGCAGGAAAGCAATATCGATATTTTTAAGTTTAGCCATTTCGGGGGTCAATTCGGTATCGCCGGCAACATAAACCTTCAACTGTCCGATAGTCAGGACATACCCATTACCCTCCCCTTTTGGATGATAGGGTATCCCGTTTCCGCGGAGACCGGTGATATTATAGGCAGCTATCGTTTCCACAGGAACTCCGGCTGCGATGAAGAAGGATTCATTCGGGCATACCTTTCCTTTTTTCAACTTATCAAAGCAAAGCCGGGTAAGAAAAATTTCAGTTTCAGGTTTTACAATCTTCTCAATTGCAATGGGATCAAGATGATCTCCATGGCCATGGGTCACAAGAATAGCATCAGCCTTTGGGAAAAGGGAATAGTCCGCCACTTGCATCACCGGATCGATAAAGATATTTCTATCCTGATAGTTAAACAACAGCGAACTATGACCAATTAAAGTAATCACCAGGTTCCCTCCCGAGGTTTGAATAGTATCCCTCTCAAACCTATTCTGTCCCATAGCTCCTATAGCCGATCCAATCATTATCATAATAACCAGTACCTTAACCTTCATAAACTCTCGTCTTATCGTTCTTAACATTCTTTTCGTTCTTACCGTTTCCGCAGTACTTTCGCCTTCTGCCGGTTAAACTGTCTTTTCGTTAAGGTTCCGTCGCGGTACATTCTTTCCAGCCGTTCAAGCTGGTCAAGTTTCTCCGTAAAATTCTCCCGGCGGTTAAGCATCATCCTCGCAGTCGGAAACAGGATGATTACCAACACAATCAAAATTAAAAGTATCTCAAAAGGTCCTAAAATGCCGCATATAATCATAGAGGTAAGACTTTCGCGTTGTTCTTCCGCAAATATAGACGAATCAAAGCATGAATATCCCGATTGTCAGGATAAAAGCGAATGGTGTCGCGAAGAATTTCCCGGTTATTTTCATGTTCAGCATCAGCGTAACCGAAACCCCGGTATTGTCCTTTTTCGATACAAACTACTCCGATTTCTCCTTTTGATTTTCCCTGATCTATGATGAGAAAATCCTGATGTTCATATTCAAACCTTTTCAAAAAATTCTGAACGCGCAGATTATAGGATTCAGCAGGTTCCTCGCCGGTACAGGCACCGTAACATTCCCCGATTCCTTTATGGAAACAGGCGCCTCCTGAATCGTATAAACCTGATAATTTATGACATAGGTTGTAATTTTCAACCCATTGTGTCAGCAATTCACGACCCTCCCTTTTTGAGGTAAAGGTGGTCAATGGCGCTTCGGTATCGTTGGTATTGCTGATTGAGAAATTGATATAGCCGTTCTTATCTTCAAAAGCAAACAACCCATAGTTAAAAATGCTTCGGCGCTGAACCCGGTTATAGATTGGCTTATGCTTTTTAATTTCATCAGATTCAAGCAATAAAGCAATAAGCTCATTGCCTGTAAGTTCCCAGGTAATATCTGCAATCCGGTCGCGCATTTCCATTGCCTTACGCGTGGTTTGATTATGCAGGTGCTGAAAGATTCTGGTTCTGATGACCTTGCTTTTTCCAATATAGATAAGTTCCTGCTGCTCATTCCAGAAATAATAGACTCCGGTTTCTTCCGGAAGTTTGTTTAATACTTTTTTGGTGATGTGCTCATTAAGGCCTTCGGGATGGCCTGGTTTAAGAATTTTTGCCGCGATATTTTTGTGATCCCGGTTCAGCAATTCTTCGAGAAGTTTTACGGTAGCGAGGGCATCGCCTCCAGCCCGGTGGCGGTTATTTAAAGAGATACCGATTGACGAACATAGTTTTCCGAGAGAATAGGAAGGTAACCCCGGCACAACCTGGCGGGCTAATCTGATCGTATCCAATGTTTTACGACTGTAATCATAACCGAGATTCTTAAACTCATTCCTGACAAAGCTATAATCAAAATTTACATTATGTGCCACAAAAATCTGATCCTCAGTTAATTCAACGATTTTTCGGGCAATTTCATAGAATTTCGGTGCATCTGCCACCATCTCGTTGGTGATACCTGTTAAACCTGTAATATAATAAGGGATATTAATCTCCGGGTCAACCAGCGTAACAAACTCATCTACAATAGTTAAACCATCGTGTATAAAAATGGCAATCTCTGTTATCTTGTCGTTTTTCGGACTGCCGCCGGTGGTTTCAATATCAATAACAGCGAACATTATTTTTACCGTTGGTTTTTGCCATGATCTCATTCAGCATATCAATCTGCATCTTTTGAACTTCCATTAATTCCTTTTGCTGATGTATGACCAGGTGATCGATTTTCTCATGAAGCATCCTGATTTCCAGTTCTGATTTCAGATTGATCATGTAGTCATTGCGCGATCGCTGACGATCCTTCTCCTCCTGACGATTCTGGCTCATCATAATGACCGGTGCCTGCATCGCGGCAATGCAGGAAAGTATCAGGTTCAGAAGTATAAATGGAAATGGATCAAATCCTTTTTTGGTTAGCCAGACCAGATTGACCAATATCCAGACTAAGATAAAGCTCAGGAAGAAAATGATGAATTTCCAGCTTCCTCCAAATAGGGCAATTTTATCAGCCAACCGCTGTCCAACCGTTAAACCCGCTTGTTCTTCATCGACCTTATCTGATATCGTAGATTGGTCTTTAATTTTGTCTATTACATTCTTTTCCAGGTCAGTAAGCTGTCCTGTTTCACTGATCAGGTAATTCTCTATGTACTGCTGCCGAAAATGGTTTAACTCACTGATTGACATAGAACTTTGCTCAGTAAATCCCGGAAACTCCGTCTGAACCAGATCCAATAAGGGATGGATAATGATGTGTCCGCTGGCCAACTCCTGAACAGGGAATTCCTTTTTTGAAATATCACTGATAAATGTTTTCATAAACTTCTATGAATTAGAATAGTAAGATATTCGTTGTCAGTTGTCAGTTATGGTTGTTGTGATTGTTATGGTGGTTATGATGGTTCTGGGCCATGGGTCATGGGTCATATGAAAACCGAAAACAGATATCCGACAACAATCATAACAATCATAACCAACAACTATTAGCCTCTCTCTTTTATCTCTTCCACGTCCTTCTTCAGGTTGGCAATCGCCGCGAATAACTCATGTTCCAAAGGTACCTTTTCCGGCATTTCGGAACTGATGTAATGAATGAACTTCCAGATTTCTGTGATTTCGTCAATCGCTAACCTGAACGATTTATATTCGCGGTTCAGGGAATGCAGGACAAACTGCTTGTGCCGGAAGTCCTTCTCAATCAGCTTAAAAACCAATCCTTCATCTTTGGTTAAAATGATACAGGGATCTCCGTTTTTCAGATAATCCCAGTTCTCCACAAATTCCCCGGTTATATAGGATCCGTCGGGAATCGGTTTCATTGAATCTCCGCTGATCTGAAAGGTGCGGTACTTTCGTTCCGGCGAAAGAAACGGCAGTTGAAAAACCGGCAATTCACGGATATATTCCGGATCAGCATAGCCCCTTTTATAGCCGGCTTTTGCTTTTTCGGCAACAAGCTCGATATTGTCCTTGTTCTGTTTGTCCACTGTCGTAGCCAGTATCCTTAGCTGACTGCCCTTGATATACACGTCATATCCGTCTTCCAGTTGGCGCATCTGGCTTTCGGGCATCGATGCCAGATCAATACGGACGAGGGTATCCATTGAAATCCGGAAATAATCCGAGAATAAACGAAGTTCGTTGATCCCGGGTTCGGCTACCCCATTCTCATACCCGGCATAGGTAGAACGCTTCATCCCCAGGAAGTTGGAAACTTCATCCTGTGTTCGCCCCCTTCGCTTTCGCAAAAACTTGATATTCGATTGAATAAACATATCTTTCTATTTTGATCGAAAGATAAACAAATTATTGACGATAATCTAATCACAATCAGTTATTGGTTGTCGGTTATCAGGTGGAACTCAACCCAGCGTCACGATTTTCGTTTAGTGACAGCAATTACAGGATCCGTTATGATAAGAGGGGCACGAATTCTCGGGCTCACTGGAGCCTTTGGATGGCTTTGGTTTCCGGTATTCCGAGCATTCAGAACCGCAAACCGGACATACCATAATGATTTTACTGCAAGGACCGTATATCGGATCAATATATTCCACCTTTGTTCCTTCAGCTTCAAAAATTATATGACAATCAAAACATTTGAATTCCATTTTCTGTCTATTTTGCAAAGGCATTAAACCTTGCGAAATTAGAAAAACCTGACAAACAGAACCTCAGAATTAAAAGCTATTCTAAAGAAACCTAACTTGGTCAATAAATCACCTGTTTTACCATGAAACTGCTGCTCGTTGAAGATGAAGCATTAATAAGGGAATCTGTTCACGAATTCCTTACCAACGAAGGGTTTCTGTGCGAAGCAGCCGCTACTTTTTCGGAAGCCTCATTTAAACTGGACTTATATGAATATGACATCATATTAATTGATGTCACACTTCCGGATGGAAACGGATTAAACCTGGTGAAACAGGTAAAATTATCACATCCGAAAACAGGCATTATTGTAATATCTGCAAGAAATAGCCTGGACGACAAGATCCTGGGACTTGATTTAGGGGCCGATGATTATCTGACCAAACCATTCCATCTTTCTGAATTGAATTCCAGGATCAAGGCATTACTCCGGCGGCGGTGGTTTCATGGCTCTGAAGAAATCGTGGCAGGGCTGTTGCGGATCAACCCGGAAAAAAGGCAATTAATCATTAAAAATCAATTAGTTGATCTCACAAGAAAAGAATTTGACCTCATCTTGTTTTTAGCGACAAATCCAAATCGGGGAATTCAACCGGACTGGACCTGGCATTGGTAAAAAGCATCTGCATCTCGAGTTCGATTGAAATCAGATATGAATTCAGCGATCACCTTCATCATTTTATTCTGATACTCCCTCATCTTTAGAATTGCTTTAGATTCAAAATGGATATTTGGCAGATAATTCAAAAATGATCGGACAATGAAAAATTTAATTATTATTTCGATGGTACTGGCGGCGTTTAGCATCAGTGCCTACGGCCAGGTTAAGGTTCCGGATGTTGCCAAAGCCGCTTTCTCCAAGAAATTTCCGAACGCTCAATCTGTTAAATGGAGTGAGGAAAAAGAAGGAAAAGCTGAGGTTGCTGTTTATGAGGCTGAATTCAAATTAAACGGTAAAGTTTCATCTGCCAATTTCAACAGCAAAGGTGAATGGCAGGAAACAGAATTAACGGTTGTGAAGGCCGATCTCCCCGCTGTAGTGCTAAAAACCGTTGAAAGTCAGTTCGCCGGATATAAACTTGGCGAAATGGCTTCTGTAGAAACTCCGGCAGGTAAGTCTTTTGAAATTTTAATGTCAAAGGGAAAAGACAAAATTGAAGTTATTATTGATCCACAAGGTAAAGTGATCAAGAAAACAGATGCCAAAGAGGAGGAAGATGAAGAAAAGGAAGACGGCAAATAAGATCTTACAATCTTAGAAATGAAGAGCCTTCGGGCTCTTTTTTGTTTTATAAAGATGTTTTTGAAAACCTGCAGACTTTTTCAGGAATCCTCCGATAACCGATATTACCGGCAAACTTCATTTCAGGTAATTCAATTGGTTTATTATTTGAAGCCGATTGATTTCGGATTGGGTAAGTTCATTACGCGTTTGAGCATAATTGTTTACAACGGAAAGAAAATCAAGCCATCTCACCATTCCTTTATTGGTCTCAATCTTATAAAGTGTTATCAGCTTTTCCAAACCGGTGAGTTGATTTTTAATGTCTGATATGAGGTCATCTGTGAGGATTAGCTGCTCAAAAAGCAGATCTTTCTGCTGCTGATAACGATTTTCGAAATAGGACCGGTATTGAGCACGAGTATTTTCAGATAAGGATACCTTTTTGTGCTCCAACTGACGTTGCTTACCGTTATATAGTGGCATTGTGAAACTCAAACCGATACTGGTTCCAAGGTTATACGGCAACCGTCTCGGGTTTACAGCGTTAATACCAGCATCAGCAAATGCAGCAAAACGGGGTCTGTAGTCCAGATCGATCAACAGTTGCTCATTCATATTTTTCAAACTGTCGATTTTGAACTGTACCATGTTGGGTGATGTACTGATATCAAAGGAATTCCGAACTAAAAGATCCGGTTTTTTAAGCTCCACCGTTGTGGTGTCATGAATTCCACAGAGCAAATTGAGGATAGCCAGATCATTCTTATATTGCCGGTGAGCCTGCTTGCCGAAGATCGACCGTGAGGTAATGTTAACGGTAAGATTAAGATAATCAGTCTGCTGATATATCCCTTGTTCAACCAAAAGCTTTAAAACCATCTGCTGGTCCTTAAACATGGTCAGGATTACCTTTTCAAATTGAACCTGACTGAAATCTGCGTAGGCAGTGATATATTGTGCAGTAATCGCCTCTTTTAAATCAGTTTCAGTGATCTTTAGGTTATTTTCTGTTGTAAGCTTCTGAATAAAAACGCTTTGCAAGTGAATTTGAGCGATTTTTTTAAAGAACAAGGGTTGATCGACCCTCAGCAAAGCCGCATAATAGCCCCCGTTGGTGATGGCACTATCATAAGCAAATCTTCCGATTGCGGGAGGGTACATCAAATCAGCAGCTACACCTATCTGCGGCTTGAATCCGGCTAAAACCTTCAGGCTGTCGATTGCTTGCGACTGAAGCCGGGTGGAGTAGTCCTTCAGAAACGGGCTGTTCTTTAGTCCCTTTGCAAGGTAATCCTCGAGTGTTTGCCCGTTACAGACGATGCTTAATAGCGATAACAATAGGACCAGCGGTACTGTAAATATTGATCTGGTATAAAAATTGGTCCTTCGGATTGCTTTTTCTGGAGTGAACATATTATCTGTAAATTCAGAGGAAAATAGATTTAAAATCTAAAGCAAATCTAAAGAATTCCGCTTACTGCCCTACTCTCATTACCAGGGAATCTCGTATATTTGATTTGTAACTATTCAGCAGTAAAAGAAATGACACAAAAACCACGGAGACACAGAGAACATAGAGAAACACATAGATCTTCGATGAACTCCGTGTTCTCTGTGCCTCTGTGGTGAGTAGTTACTTTGATTTAAATAATTCCTCTCATGAAAAGAATCCCATTGCTCCCTGCCCTGATGCTCATCATGGTCATCGTTGCCTGTAATCCTAAAAATGAAAACCAAGAACCTTCAAAAGTATCCGACAGCAAGGTTCTTCTTCAACTAATCACCAATCCACCGTCCACCTATCGGGCTGCTCCGTTATGGGATTGGAACGATAAAATCACCCGTGAGGAAATTGAATTCCAGTTGAAAAAGTTTAAGGAAGGCGGCCTTGGCGGTGTATTTGTCCACCCGAGGCCCGGACTGGTAACTGAATATCTCTCAAAAGACTGGAATGAACTATTTCAATTTACCGTACAAACTGCAAAAAAGCTCGAAATGCAGGTATGGATCTATGATGAAAACTCATACCCGAGCGGCTTTGCCGGCGGCCATGTCCAGGCCAGATATCCGGATTCCTATAAAAATGGTTCCGGCCTCGGGGTTAAAATTACCCAAAACCTCAAGGAGATTGCAGACCTCCCCGTTGAGGTGCTCCTGAAACAAACGGTAAAGCCCCTCAATCCTCAGGCAAAGCCAACTTACTATGTTTTCTATCGCACATTCGCCAAACCATCATATTGGTATGGAGGCTTTCCTTATGTCGACCTTCTGTTTCCGGGGGTAACCGACACTTTCATGAAGGCAACGATGGAAGGGTATGAAAAATACAATAAAGAGGATTTTGGAAAAACTCTTCCCGGAATTTTTACCGACGAACCCAATCTGGAAGCAGCCAAAGGCCCCCAAACATTGATTAGATGGACACCTGATCTGTTCGACCAGTTCGAAATCCGATGGGGTTACCGGCTGGAGCCTGAGATGGTTTCCCTGATAGAAGAAACTGACAACTTTACAAAGGTTCGCCACGATTATTTTACCCTCCTTCTCGAGATGTTTCTTGACCGTTGGGCTGTCCCATGGTTTAATTATTGCGAAAAAAACAATCTCAACTGGACCGGACACTATTGGGAACACGGCTGGCCCTATCCCGGAGAGGGAATTGATGAAGCTGCCTTCTATATGTATCATCAGATGCCGGGAGTGGACATGCTTGGCCGGTCGTACGATTCAACAGGCATGGACGGGCAATTCGGGAATACCAGGGCCATTCGTGAACTGGGCAGTGCAGCTAACCAGTCGGGATGGAACCGCAGGTTAAGTGAAACCTGGGGAGGTGCCGGCTGGCAGATCAGTTTTTCCGAGCTGAAAAGGCTGGTCGATTGGGAAGTGGCACTGGGTGTGAACTTCGTAAACCCGCATTTATCCTATTACAGCATGCAGGGCGTAAGAAAATTTGATTACCCGCCATCATTCAGCTACCAGGAACCCTGGTGGGGAAACTTCTCGCTGCTGGGCGATTATATCGGGAGAATCTGCCTGGCAATGTCGGCAGGCGAACAAGTCAATAACATCCTGATCCTACAGCCAAACACCACCGCCTGGATGTATCATACCACCGTAAAAAATGATCCGCGCATCTACAACCTATCGGTCACTTTCAAAAAATTTATTCAAACTCTTGAAAATGATCAGGTTGAATACGATCTGGGGTCAGAGCAGGTTATTAGAAGATTTGGAGAAACCAATAAAAAAGGTTTAAAAATTCGAAACCGCATTTATGATCATATTATTTTACCTCCCGGAATCCGCAATATTGAGACCACTACTCTGAATTTCTTAAAAAACTATCTTGCTGACGGTTACACCATCCTGTGCCTTTCTGATTCAGTTGATTATATTGATGGAAGCCCCAATAATGCATTAAAAGACCTGGCTGCCAAGTATCCGGTAAACTGGATAAAAAGCAATGATATTCAGTCAGAACATGTCCAACAGTATCTCAACCGCCTTATACTTTACATTAAACAAGCGGATAAATCAAAAGGCCAGCTTTTCCATCAAAGACGAATTCTGGATGATGGGCAACTCCTGTTTCTCGTAAATTCCGATCTCTCGCATGCAGCAGAGGCAGATATTGAGATTAAGGGCCGCAATCTTTCAGAAATCGATCTGAACAATGGACTTCCGGCTCCGGTCGCCGTTTTCAAAAAAGCCGCTATTGCTGGTATGATGAGTTTCAAAACATCCGTTCCACCCGGTGGCAGCAGGCTATTTCTTATCAGCAATGATCCGGTAGATATAAAGTCTCAAAATCTTAAAGCCTTACAGTCTTACAGTCTTCTCAGACCGTCTGGGGAAATACAAACTAACCGCCTCTCCCCTAATATCCTCACTGTGGATTATCTGGATTTGGAAACAAAATCCTTTAATAAAGAGGACATGTATTTTATGACTGCCATGTATAAACTCTTTGAAATATCGGGTTTAAAGACGGGGAATCCATGGCAGCACAAAATCCAGTATAAACAGCAATACCTGGAGATGGACAATTTTACCAATGAATCCTGGTTTAAAGCCCGCTATCATTTTACCATTGACCCATCCATGCCGGATGCAGCGATTAAATCGATGCAGGCAGTGATCGAACGACCCGATCAATGGCAGGTAAAATTGAATGGAAAAGACATCTCGCCCACCGGTGATAAATGGTGGCTCGATCGCCATTTTCCGGTTTACCAGATCGGGGAATATATCAATAAAGGAGATAATGTCATTGAATTATCGGCTCCTAAAATGACCGTATTCTCGGAATTAATGCCTGTTTATGTTCTTGGAGATTTCAGTTTAGACAAAGCCGGTAAAGGATTCCTGATTAAACCTGCTGCAAATCCCGGCCTCCATTTCTGGAAAGAGACTGGCATGCCTTTCTTTGGCGATAAGGTTTCTTACAGCAGATCATATACCCTTGACGACACTTCAGGTAAATTCTATGTTCAGCTTGGCCCTTGGAAAGGTTCTGTGGCTGAGGTTTGGGTTAATGGGAAAAATGCCGGAAATATTGGCTGGGAACCCTATGAACTGGAAATAACAAATTATATTCAAAAGGGTGAAAATGTAATTGATGTCAGGGTTACTGGCAGTCTGAAAAACACCCTGGGATATCACCATGTGATTCAAACAGGCTGGATCGATTCGCCATGGAGCTGGAACGAGGGACCTGACAAACAGCCGGCAGGATCGGCCTACCAATTTCTGGATTATGGACTTTACGAAGAATTCAGCCTTGTAAAAATTGCCAATTGAAGCTCAGCTCTTGTGCCCTTTTACACCAGCTTCTTATACCGGATCCGCTTGGGCCCCTCATCACCAAACCTTTTCTTGCGGTTTTCTTCATATTCGGTGAAACCGCCTTCGAAAAAATACACTTGTGAATTTCCTTCAAACGCGAGGATATGCGTGGCAATCCTATCGAGGAACCACCGGTCGTGAGAGATAACTACGGCACAGCCGGCAAAATTCTCCAAGCCATCCTCCAGGGCACGCAAAGTATTGACATCAATATCGTTAGTTGGCTCGTCGAGAAGCAGAACATTGGCATCCGATCGCAAAGTCATGGCGAGATGTAAGCGATTCCTTTCACCGCCCGATAACACTGCGCATTTCTTCTGCTGATCGGCTCCGTTAAAATTGAAGCGCGACACATATGCCCGGGAATTGATCATTTTACCGCCCATCATAAACTGCTCATTACCACCGGAAATGACTTCCCAAACTGATTTCTCGGGATCAATTTCGACATGAGCCTGATCAACATAACCTAACTTTACCGTATCACCCAGAACAAATTCCCCAGAATCGGAGGTTTCCTGGCCCATGATCATCCTGAATAAGGTTGTTTTACCCGCTCCGTTCGGACCAATAATTCCAACTATGCCGGCTGGAGGCAAGGCAAAAGAAAGATTCTCGAACAGCAGTTTATCGCCATAAGCTTTGCTCACCGATGTTGCCTCCATAACCTTGGAGCCTAACCTGGGACCATTGGGAATAAATATCTCGAGCCGTTCTTCTTTCTGCCGGGTATCTTCATTCAACAAACGTTCATAAGCACCAATACGTGCCTTTTGCTTGGCATGCCTGGCCTTCGGGGCCATCCTCACCCACTCCAGCTCACGTTCCAGGGTTTTACGCCGGCGGCTTTCGGTTTTCTCTTCCATTTGCAACCGCTTGGTTTTTTGTTCCAGCCAGGATGAATAATTACCCTTCCATGGGATCCCTTCCCCGCGATCCAATTCGAGAATCCAGCCGGCAACATTATCCAGGAAATACCTGTCATGCGTAACAGCAATTACAGTTCCTTTATAATTCTGCAGATGCATCTCGAGCCATTGAACCGATTCAGCATCGAGGTGGTTGGTCGGTTCATCCAGAAGCAGAATATCGGGTTCACTCAGCAACAGCCTGCAAAGAGTTACCCGCCTGCGCTCTCCACCCGAAAGAACCCTGACCTGAGTATCCGGTTCCGGGCACCTGAGAGCATCCATGGCACGCTCGAGCCGGTTATCAAGTTCCCAGCCATTATGATGATCAATCATCTCACTGATCTCTCCCTGCCTGGTTATCAACCGGTTCATCTCATCATCCTCCATCGGTTCCATGAAACGGTTGTTCACTTTTTCATACTCTTTCAACAAATCAACTATTTCCTGAACTCCCTCTTCAACAACCTGGCGCACTGTTTTTGTATCGTCCAGTTGTGGTTCCTGTTCCAGCATCCCGATACGATAGCCCCCGGCAAAAACCACCTCGCCCTGAATCGCGGTATCAAGACCGGCTATTATTTTTAATAAGGTAGACTTCCCTGAGCCGTTCAATCCGATGATTCCAATTTTGGCTCCATAATAGAAAGATAGATATATATCTTTCAATATCTGACGATTAGGGGGAATTATCTTACCCACCCCAACCATCGAAAAAATGATTTTATAATCTTCAGCCATCGATATCTCGTTTTTGCAAAGGTAAAAATCGTCGTCTCTAATGCAATATTCAAAACTTTTGTTTAAATTATCATCGATATTTTGTTTATTTTTTAATCAATTACCGAACAAAGTGAGCCAACGTACCGTGGTGCATTTCGACCTCGACACCTTCTTCGTGTCGGTAGAGCGGCTGATGAACAGCAGCCTGCAGGGCAAGCCCGTGATCATTGGGGGCATGTCGGACCGCGGCGTGGTGGCCAGCTGCAGCTATGAGGCCCGGTCGTACGGCGTTCATTCTGCCATGCCGATGAAGATGGCCAAGCAGATGTGCAGCGACGGCATCTACATCCGGGGCGATATGGAAACATACAGCAAGCACTCCCGGATCGTTACCGATATCATCGCCGATACGGCCCCGGTATACGAAAAGGCCTCCATCGATGAGCATTACCTCGATATCACCGGGATGGACCGGTTTTTCGGCTCCCTGAAATGGACCCATGAACTGCGGCAGCGGATCATCAGAGAGACCGGTCTGCCCATATCGTTCGGATTATCAGTCAATAAAACCGTTTCCAAGATCGCCACCGGGATAGCCAAACCCAACGGAGAGAAGGAGGTACCCGAACCCGAAGTGCGCAATTTTCTGGCTCCCCTGTCGATCCAGAAGATCCCGATGCTGGGGCCAAAAACATACCAGCTGCTGAGATCGATGGGTGTGCTCACCATCCAGACTCTCAGCGGGATCCCGCCCGAGATGATGGAGCAGGTGTTGGGCAAGAACGGCATCATCATCTGGAAGAAAGCCAACGGCATCGACCCTACTCCAGTGGAACCTTACTGGGAGCAGAAAAGCATCAGCTCCGAGCATACTTATGAGCAGGATACCACCGATGTACAGGACCTCAACCGCAAGCTCATCACGATGGTGGAAAAGATCGCTTTCGAACTGCGCAAACAGGAAAAACTCACCGCCTGCGTCACCGTAAAAATACGGTACGCCAACTTCGATACCCATACCCTGCAGAAACGAATCCCCTACACCAGCTTCGACCACGTGCTGATCCCGATCGTACAGGAACTGTTCAAACGACTGTATACCAGAAGAATGCTTGTCCGCCTCATCGGCGTCCGCTTCAGCGAACTCGTCCACGGCACCCAGCAGCTCAACCTCTTCGAGGACACCCCCGAACAGGTTAACCTCTACCTCGCCATGGACAAGCTCCGGCTGCGTTACGGCAGCGATGCGGTGAAGAGGGCGATCGGAGTGAATAAATAAGGCACAAGGTAATATTAGGTAGCTCGGAGTAGCGTTTAGAGATCCCCGTTTTCGCGGGGATGACAGGCCGGTCATGAGGCCTGACAACTTCAATCTCAAATACGTATTCATCTGATAAGGAATTTATCAGAATACACAACACTCAGTAATTCAATGAATTCAAGAAATAGCAAGGATTCTGATTTCACATCCGAAGTTACAAAAGATTCCCCCATCGTACAGGAGATAAAAATAGCTGGCCACATCCAGAACATCAGCGGAGAAATTCCGTTAAAGGGTTCATCAAGCAGGACAAATTTAGCTCCGGATTCAAGGATTAACCTGATTTCCAGATATCTCCCCTCGCCTCCCGACAAAACCCCGATCTTGCTATTAACCACTTTATTGATCAACGGACCAGCCAGGATGATTTCAGAACACTGTCAACCTCCAGAAGTGCTTCCATAATAGATGATTAAAAGAATGGAACCTATCAGGATATATTAGCGGCAGCTGTTACTGAAATCAGTCTCAATTTGGACGGACCTCTGTTGTAATAAAAATAATACTCCGATTGATGGGTAAATTCATGATATAACAAACTCAGAAGAAAACCGGCACTCATAAACACGACATTTTCGGTGCTTAGCCGGACGCGGATCCTATAGGAACGCTGATTTTCGCGAATTTTTTTTGATCAGTGCTAATCCGCGTAGGAACATCCGTGTCATCCGCGTTTCTACATATCTTCCCTCTTGAACTCCTCAAACCTCCGGAAGAATACCCAAATCCTCCTCTACAATATTCGATTATTATTCTTATATTATAATCGAATATTTGTTTATAATTTAATCATCCGATAACCGCTGCACACCAATTAGTGAGCGCAGCGAACCATTTATGTTTTTAAACTGTCATTCCTACTTCAGCCTCCGCTACGGAACGCTCCCAATAGACGACCTGGTGGAAGAGGCCCTGAAAATCGGGGTTACGGCCCTTACTTTAACCGATATCAACAACTCCACCGGGGTGCCCGATTTCGTAAAGGCCTGCCGGAAAGCGGATATCAAACCGATTACCGGGATCGAATTCCATTCTGATGATCAGTTCCGGTATGTCGGGATTGCCCGCAACCGGGAAGGAATGCGCGAGCTGAACGACCTGCTCACCCAGCATAATATCACCGGCAATCCCCTGCCCGACCGGCCGGAGAACCTCGATAACTGCTTCATTGTTTATCCGTTAAGCTCCTATCCTAAAGCACGTCTCCGCGATAATGAATGGGTGGGTATCCGGATGCGCGAAACCCGCAGGTTGATTACCTCCGAATTCAAATCCAATCAATCGAAACTGCTCCTGATGCACCCGGTTACTTTCGCTGATACCAGTGGATATCAACTTCATCGAAACCTTCGGGCGATCGATCATAACACCTTGTTATCCAAACTTAACGGCAACCAGACTGCCGATCCCGGCGAGCGGTTCTGGCCCGTTCACGAACTCAAAGCTGCCCTCTACGACTATCCCCGGATCATTCAGAATACCCTCCAGGTAATATCTCAGTGTGAAGCGGAATTTGATTTTACGACCGTCAAAAACAAGCAGACATTCACCAATAACAGCCGGGATGATTACCATCTGCTCTCCAAACTGGCGATGGACGGCGTCCGGCACCGGTACGGCAAAAATAACCAGGAGGCTATTCAACGGGTTCAGAAAGAGCTGGATATCATCGCCCGACTCGGCTTTTCAGCCTATTTTCTGATCACCTGGGATATTATCCGCTACTCCATGTCGCGTGGTTTCCATCACGTGGGCCGAGGCTCCGGCGCCAATTCGGTAGTCGCCTATTGCCTGAAAATCACCGATGTTGACCCCATCGACCTCGATCTCTACTTCGAACGCTTTATCAATCCCCGCCGCACGAGTCCGCCCGATTTCGATATCGATTATTCCTGGAAGGACCGTGATGAGGTGCAGGATTATATCTTCAAGCGATATGGTTATCTTCATACCGCCTTGCTCGGAACCATGTCAACCTTCCGCGGAAAATCCATCCTCCGTGAATTGGGCAAAGTGTACGGTCTGCCCAAAGCCGAAATCGACCGGCTGATCGATGAGCCCAATAACCCGATGAACAAAACGGAGATCATCGATCATATCCGCGAAATCGGACTGAAGATGACCGATTACCCCAACCTGCGCAGCATTCACGCCGGCGGCGTGCTGATATCCGAGGAACCGATCACTTACTTCACAGCACTCGATATGCCGCCGAAAGGGTTCCCTACCACCCAGTGGGATATGTATGTTGCCGAGGATATCGGGTTCGAGAAACTGGATATCCTCAGCCAGCGCGGCATCGGCCATATTCATGAAGCTGTGGATATCATCCGTGAGAATCGCGGAATCAATATCGATATCTATCAGGTCGAAAAATTTAAAAAGGACGATCGGGTGAGAAAACTGCTGAAGGTTGGAGAAACCAACGGCTGTTTTTACATCGAAAGTCCCGCCATGCGTGGACTCCTGAAGAAACTGCGGTGCGACGATTATCTTACCCTGGTGGCCGCCAGCTCTATCATCCGGCCGGGCGTGTCGAGCTCAGGAATGATGCGTGAGTATATTTACCGGTTCAATAACCCCGGGAAATTCACCTACCTGCACCCGGTTATGGAGCAACAACTGAAAGAGACCTACGGAGTTATGGTCTATCAGGAAGATGTGCTCAAAGTTTGCCACCACTTCGCTGGTCTCGACCTGGGCGATGCCGATGTGCTCCGGCGGGCCATGAGCGGGAAATACCGGTCGAAGGATGAGTTTCAACGGATTGTCAACAAGTTCTTCCAGAACTGCCAGGAAAAAGGCTACCTCGAGGAGGTCACCCGGGAGGTCTGGCGCCAGATCGAATCGTTCGCTGCTTACTCCTTCTCCAAGGCACACTCCGCCAGTTATGCGGTGGAGAGTTACCAGAGCCTCTACCTCAAAGCTTATTTCCCGAAAGAATTTATGGTGGCAGTGCTCAATAATTTCGGTGGATTCTATTCGGCCTGGGTCTATATCAACGAAGCCCGCCGATGGGGCGCCATGATTCATACACCCTGCGTGAACCATTCCAACCAGCATACACGGATCATCGGAAAGGATATTTATCTCGGATTTGTCTATGTGAACGATGTGGAACAGGATATGGGCAATCAAATCTCCAATGAAAGAAAGGAAAACGGGGAGTTCAGCGACCTGGATAACTTTGTAAGCCGCGTAAAGATTGGTATCCAGCAATTGATCCTGCTCATCCGTGTGAATGCTTTCGGGTTCACGGGAAAAACAAAGTCCGCACTTCTTTGGGAAGCCCACATGCTTCTGGGGAAAAAGGATTCGAAGGAACTCCAGGACCGGCTCTTCGAATTGCCCCGCAAAAAATTCACTCTCCCTGATCTGGAGCGAAACCGTCTCGAGGATGCTTATGACGAAATCGAGTTATTTGGATTCCCGGTCACCTGCTCCTACTTCGATCTCCTCAAAACATCCTTCCGTGGCGAGGTCAAGGCCCGCGATCTATCCACACATGTTGGACGCAAGGTTCGGATGGTGGGCCAACTGGTTGTAATTAAATACGTTCGTACCATCAAACGCGAATTGATGCACTTTGGCTGCTTTCTCGACGATACCGGCGAGTTCTTCGATACCGTTCACTTCCCGCAAAGCCTCAGGCTCTATCCATTCAAAGGATACGGGGTGTACCTTATTCTCGGTAAAGTGGTGGAAGAGTTTGGTTTTGCATCCGTTGAAGTGGAGAAAATGGCCAAATTGCCAGTCAGAAACCTCGACGACAAAGGCGCACTGCCGGAGTTGAAAATCCAGCAAGGATATAATCCGTTTGAACAATACAGTGCCTGGTTTTTCCTCCGAACCCGATAGTACTTTCGAATCTGTAGAGTTGTCGAATCTGTAGAGTTGTCAACTTATAATTGCAATCCACTATTAATCTGTCATTTATGTAAATTTTCTTGTGCATTTATCGAAAACACATTACATTCAGCAAGGATTTCGGGAGGTATCAGGCAGTTGACAACTCTATAAAGTTGACAACTCTATTTAAAAAGCAATTCTACTTAATGTTATGAAGTTTTTTCAGGATTTAAAGCGCCAGGATCATAAACCCGGTTTCGGAGGCCTCGAAATATTCAAATATATCGGTCCGGGCCTCCTGGTTACCGTTGGATTTATCGATCCGGGGAACTGGGCTTCGAATCTGGCTGCCGGAGCTGGCTATGGATACACATTATTATGGATGGTAACCCTCTCAACCATTATGCTCATCATCCTGCAGCACAATGTCGCCCATCTGGGTATTGCTACCGGACTGTGTCTTTCTGAGGCCGCTGCCACTTACCTGAAACCCCGTTATTCAAAGATGATCCTCGGATCCGCCATGCTGGCGTCAGTTTCCACCTCCCTGGCTGAAATCCTCGGCGGAGCCATCGCCCTCAACATGCTTTTCCATATTCCCATAAAGGCCGGAGCCCTGATGGTGCTTGCATTTGTAATCATTATGCTCCTTTCCAACTCATACCGGCTCATCGAAAAATGGATCATTGCATTTGTCTCAATTATCGGGCTTTCATTTATTTATGAGCTGAGCCTGGTGCAAATCGATTGGGGACAAGCCACTATGGCCTGGATTACCCCATCCTTCCCTAAAGGTTCAATGATCATCATTATGAGCGTTTTGGGTGCAGTAGTCATGCCACATAACCTGTTCCTCCATTCCGAAGTGATACAGAGCCGGCAATGGAATCTGAAAGACGACAAAATCATCAAGAAACAGCTTGATTTCGAACTTTTTGATACACTTTTCTCTATGATCGTGGGCTGGGCAATCAACAGTGCAATGATCCTGCTCGCAGCTGCCACATTCTTCAAAACAAAAACACCTGTTACCGAATTGCAACAGGCCCATCAGATTCTGGAACCATTACTGGGCGGACAGGCAGCTGTAGTTTTTGCAATAGCACTGCTTTTTGCCGGAATTGCGTCTACAATTACTTCAGGTATGGCCGCCGGATCCATCTTTGCCGGGATTTATAAAGAGCCTTATGATATCAAGGATAACCATTCTAAATTGGGTGTCATTATCTCATTATTGATCGCAACCGGCATCATCTTTCTGATTTCCAATCCATTCAATGGCCTGATTTTTTCACAGATGCTCCTTAGTATGCAGCTGCCTATTACTATCTTTTTACAGGTTTATTTAACCTCCTCTGAAAAGGTGATGGGAAAATACAAAAATACTCCATTAACCAGGTTCACCCTTTACACAGTTGGTGCAATTGTAACGGCTTTAAACATTGGACTTCTGGTAAGTTTTCTTTTCTGATAAAGCAAATCATACCTCTTCATTCAGGTGCAATGCATGCAAAAAGCGATGCGCTATAGGAGCAAAAAAAACTGCAATGGTTGTTAAAAAAGCTATTCCACTGAAAAGCGCATAAAAAGAAGCGAATAATTTACCCTCATTGTCTGGCATCACTGAAACAGGACCCATTCCGGTGAGAATCATGCAGGCATTATAAAACCCGTCGATCCAACTTAAATGACCAAGAAATTTATACCCAATGGTTCCTACCCCGACAGAAAAGACAATTAGGGCTAAGGCATACAGCGCAAACCTTATGACCCTTTTTAAGAACTGATCGAATGGCAACAATCTGTTGCGGTGATTCTCAAACTTCAAATGTTTTGTTTTCATATTCCAAATGTAACAGATTTGGTTTTGTTAAAATTAGTTGTTTTCCCTGCACTTATCCGCCGGAATTGGAACTTGGGCTTTAAATGTTATTTTTATCTTATAAACACATTAACTCCCTTAGCAATGTCAATAAAAGGAACTAAAACCGAAAAAAACCTGCTGAAAGCATTCGCAGGTGAATCCCAGGCAAGAAATCGGTACGAGTTTTTTGCCAAAGCCGCTCGTAAGGAAGGTTTTGAACAAATTGCCGCTCTCTTTGAAGAAACTGCCGGAAACGAACAGTCCCATGCAAAGCGATTCTTTAAATTCCTGGAAGGAGGCGCAGTTGAGATTACAGTCATGTATCCGGCCGGCATCATCGGAACTACCGCTGAAAACCTGAAAGCTTCAGCCATGGGTGAACATGAAGAACAGACCGAATTGTACCCTGAATTTGAGCGCGTTGCCCGTGAGGAAGGGTTTAATGAGGTTGCCAATGCCTTTAAATTGATTGCCAAAGTTGAAGCTGAACATGAACGACGGTTCAGGAAACTTTTAGAGAATATGGAGACCGGAAAAGTATTTGAACGCGAAGAAATAGTGCGCTGGAAATGCCGCAAGTGCGGTTACGTTCATGAAGGAACTAAACCTTTGGAAAATTGTCCGGCCTGCCAGCATCCAAAAAGCTATTTTGAACTGAAAGAATCTAATTACTAATCGATTAAACGATTCCATAGATAAATAATCTCAATGAAAATCCTCCTTACCGGTGCAACCGGGTATATCGGAAGAAGACTATTACCAGCTCTGCTTGAAAATGGCCATGAAGTCATTTGCTGTGTCAGGGCTGGCAACCGGTTTCTGGCAGAATTCCGGCACCCGAATTTGAGTACCATAGAGGTGGATTTTCTGAAGACAGACGATACTTCAAAATTGCCGATTGACATTGATGTTGCCTATTTCTTGATGCACTCGATGAATGTATCTACCAAGAACTTCGAAAATCTGGAAAAATGCATTGCGATCAATTTCGTCCAATATATCAATAAAACCCTGGCTAAACAGATCATCTATTTAAGCGGACTGGTTCCTTCATCTGGTGAGATGTCTTCACATCTCCGATCCAGATGGGAGGTAGAAAAGATACTGGGACTCTGTAAAATACCCGCCACGATTTTGAGGGCCGGTATCGTTGTGGGCTCAGGAAGCGCATCTTTTGAGATTATTCGCGATCTATCGGAGAAACTTCCATTTATGATCGCACCTGGCTGGTTAAACAACCGCTGTCAACCCATCGCTATAAGAAATGTTATCCAGTATCTGATTGGTACCCTGGGAAACGTTGCCTGTTTTGGTAAAACCTATGATATCGGCGGGCCCGAAATATTGACATACAAGGAAATGTTATTAGGATACGCTAAAGTGAGAAACTTAAAGCGACGGATTATTACCTTTCCCTTGGTAACTTCCAGGCTTTCATCTTACTGGCTTTTCTTTATCACTACAACCTCCTATAAACTGGCGGCAAATCTGGTCGAAAGTATGAAGGCCGATCTAATCTGCAAGAATAATGATCTGGAAATTCTGCTTGGAATTGAGTCTATTTCTTACGATCAGGCTATCGTTATGGCTTTTGCAAAAATTGAACAAAACCTGGTTCTGTCAAGCTGGAAGGATGCCCTGAACGACCCTGCATTATTCAAACGAATGACCGGCTTTATCGAGGTGCCCAAATTCGGTACTTTTAGGAATGTGCAGATCGTAGAAATAGGATCTGATTCTAAAACAACCCTGGATAACCTCTGGGCTCTCGGTGGAGAAACCGGTTGGTACTATGCCGATTGGATCTGGCAAATTCGCGGATTTATCGACCGGCTGGTTGGAGGCGTGGGATTGCGGCGCGGCAGAACTCATCCGTGGCAGATACACTCCGGAGATGCTCTCGATTTCTGGCGGGTCCTGATCGCTGACAGAAGCAGCCGGCGGTTATTGCTCTTTGCTGAAATGAAAGTACCTGGTGAAGCCTGGTTGGAATTCAGCATCCAGGAAGGGAAAAATGGATTTGAATTGCACCAGACCGCCACATTCAGGCCCAGCGGTATTACTGGCCGCTTCTATTGGTATGTGCTCCTGCCCCTTCACGCCCAGATCTTTGTGAACATGGCTAAAAGGATTACCTGGAAAAAGGATACAATGCTATAACCGGGTCAAACCAACCAGGATATCGGAAAATCAAACAATTTAAAACAACCTCCACCCTATCGAACAATAAAATAGATGGTTACGCAGGTTGAAATCATTAAGCGATCGGATTGTCAAAAAACTATTTAGGCCAAACTCATAACCGATATCGAAAGTCAGCATCAATAAATCCAAACCGGCACCTATCTGAGCCGACCAGATTGCATTCTTAAAATCATCCCTGGTAACCTGCTCCGATTCGTTAACACCATTGATCGATAGGGTGTATTCTTTGCTCAATATATAAGATGCTACCGGCCCTCCCCAAATCCTGAACCTGATCAGTTTAAGATCAAGCACCTTAAAGCCAAGTAAAACAGGTATATCAATAGACTGAAGATTAACACTCTGGCTGATATTCAAATTTGGATTTAACGGATCAAAGGAAGTTTGAAGAGCCCCGCGCTTAATACTAAAATAGGCTTCGGGTTGAACATAAAACTTATGGAGGTAGACACTGAAAAAGACCCCCCCTTGAAAACCGCTCTTAAAATCTTTCATATATTCAGTATAATCGGTAGTCAAACGGTTGGAATTCCAACCTATCTTTGGACCAAAACTGATCAGTCCCTGAGCAAATATCGTTAAAGGAAGTATGCTCAGAACAACAGCTAAAATGATCTTTTTCATACTGGTAATAATTAGTTGAATATTAATCGACTACTGTCTCTCTGTTTGTTAATCCTGTGATCTGAAAACCAGCCCTGATACTTTGAAAAGGATAATCCCTGAAACCTCTCTCATATCCAAAAACCAAGGCTGCGTTCCCCGTTTTAATGCCTAAATCAATCCGATACACAACTGGTTCATCTCCATTATTCATATAACCTGAATACCCGCTTAATGATTGGTTCACGAAAAAGTCTTTGAAATCAAAGTCTATGCCAACACCAAATAGTAACGCATCATTTTGCGGATAATTATCCAGATATGTTTGCCAGGAATAAAAACCTAATTCAGCATACCATCTGACATGCCGGAAAAAACCGCGATCCTTTCCATAGGAATCACCGATCGATGCATCAAAGTAGTACCCCGGAGTATCAGTATGCCGAGCATATTCCCGACCCGTTCCACTGGCTGTTCTGCACGTCATGGAAACAGAAAAATCAGGTAAAAACGGATGATTCTTTAACACCTGAACGATTGTACCAAAATAAATATCGCCAAATGCATTCCCATTAACCGCGTTACCACTGATTGTACGCCGGATATGACTGACTGAAGAGTCCATACTGAAAAATTCAACCGGAACATACATAAACTCCAGGCCAATCCTGCCTTTCGCTATCGGAACAATCAGATGAGTTTTAAAATCATGCGTTTCATCTCCGGTCCCGTAATAATATTCATACAGACCAGACCAATAGAACTTTTCCGGAATTATTGCCTTATGAATCAACGGAACCGGTAAAGCATTCGGACCAAGAAATCCAGCTGAGGTAATCTGATACCTCGACCAATGTGTAACACCATCCCACTGCGTGTAGGGATCAGGCGGAATATATTTATTCTGGCCAAATAGCCCAACAGGTAATAAAAGAATGATCAGAACTAATTTTAATCCATTTCCCTTCATATTTTCTCTTTGGGGTAAAGGCCACAAAGATACCGCCTTCATCGTAATTTATGTATTTTTGACCTTATTTTAAAAATTATGCCTTCCAATATTCCACTTGCTGAACGGATGAGGCCTCAAAAACTTGAGGACTTTGTAGGCCAGGAACATTTGGTGGGAGAAAAATCCATTCTAAGAAATGTAATTTCATCAGGGTCGTTACCTTCAGTCATTCTTTGGGGTCCCCCAGGTGTTGGCAAAACCACTCTGGCCCGTATTATTGCGAATCACCTGAATCGCTCTTTCTACACACTGAGTGCAATCAATTCCGGGGTAAAAGATATCCGTGATGTGATTGATAAAGCTCAGAAATCCAGATTCTTTGATTCTCCTTCCCCCATCCTGTTCATAGATGAGATACACCGATTCAGTAAATCCCAGCAGGATTCCCTTCTTGCGGCTGTTGAACAGGGCATAGTGACACTGATTGGAGCCACTACCGAAAATCCTTCATTTGAGGTTATTTCCCCACTTCTGAGCCGGTGCCAGGTTTATGTATTAAAACCTCTTGAAAAATCCCATCTCGAAGAGCTTCTAAAACGATCTATATCGGAAGATTTCGACCTTCGAACCCGAAAAATTGAACTCCTCGAGACAGAAGCTCTTCTGCGCTTCTCAGGGGGTGATGCCAGGAAACTTTTTAATGTATTGGAATTGGTTGTACAGTCAACTCCTGCGGATCCGGTCATCCTGACCAACGACAGTGTTACACTGAGAATTCAGGAAAACATTGCCCTGTACGATAAAAATGGTGAACTTCATTATGACATCATTTCTGCCTTCATTAAATCACTAAGGGGTTCTGATCCCAACGCCGCAGTATATTGGCTTGCACGAATGATTGAGGGTGGAGAAAAACCCGAGTTTATCGCCCGTAGATTGTTGATTTTTTCTTCTGAAGATGTCGGCCTTGCCAACCCGAATGCTTTGCTCCTTGCGAATGCTTGCTTTGATGCAGTACATAAAATAGGATGGCCGGAAAGCCGGATAATCCTTTCTGAAGCAACTGTTTACCTGGCAACCTGTCCAAAAAGTAATTCAACTTATAAAGCCATGGGTATAGCCCAGGAATTAGTTGCTCAGTCCGGAGATCTCCCGGTACCACTGCATCTGAGAAATGCTCCAACGAAATTGATGAAGGAATTGGGTTACGGAAAAGAATATCAATATCCTCATGATCACAAGGATCGCTTCGTTGAAGATGACTACCTTCCCGAAAAAATCAAGGGAACGCAAATTTGGTCACCTGCCGAGAACCAAAGAGAACAGGAAATCCGTGAAAAAATGCGAAAACTTTGGGGTAATCGTTATGAATACTGATTCAGTTATCTAAATATTAAATTATTATGGAAGGAACATTAATCCCCGATATTCCAATTTTGCCATTAAATTACAATAGTAGTTTCTTGCTCATCGCTGGTCCTTGCGTGGTCGAAAACAGGGATGTCGTTTTTGAAACTGCAACAATCCTAAAAGCGATAACCACCAAGTTGGATATTCCTTTGATTTTTAAGGCAAGTTACCGGAAAGCTAACCGAACCAGGAGTGATTCATTTAAAGGGATTGGCGATATACAAGCTTTGGAAATCCTATCGGATGTGCACACGCAACTTGGGATCCCGGTAATTACGGACGTTCATGAATCCTCCGAAGTCGACATGGCTGCGAAATATGTGGATGTACTTCAGATTCCAGCATTTCTCTGCAGACAAACCGATTTAATCAAGGCGGCTGCCAGAACAGGAAAACCCGTAAACCTTAAAAAAGGTCAGTTCCTGTCACCAGAATCCATGCGCTTTGGAATTGAGAAAATCCTCGAAACCGGAAACAATAAAATCTTACTCACTGAGAGAGGCTCCACTTTCGGTTATGGTGATCTGGTGATAGATTTCCGGTCGATCCCGATTATGAAGCAATGGAAATTCCCCGTTATTCTGGATATCACCCATAGCCTTCAACAACCTAATCAGCCCGGTGGGATCACAGGCGGTCAACCCGGCCTGATCGAAACCATTGCACGCGCCGGAATAGCAGCCGGGGTAAACGGTATATTCATGGAAACCCACCCGAATCCGGCAGCTGCATTATCCGATGGCGCCAATATGCTTCATCTTTCACAGGCCGAAAGACTTCTTTCTAACTTATTGGAAATCTATAAATTAATCCAAAGTTTGGACTCAATTGCGCTATAACTTTATGAAACGAACAAGGTGGCTGATTTTTATAATTTATGTAATATCTTTTCAATCGGGAATCGGACAAACAGTTAGTGATATACTTTCCAGGCATGAACTGGCCAGCGGGCTCAACTCCCGGCAAAAAATCAAAACCCTGACTTCGATCGGTAAAATAACTCAGATGGGCAACACCCTGCCAATCAGTATTATTCAGAAAAGACCAAACAAATATCGATTTGATGTGCATCTTGATGAAGGAAGGATAACGCAAGCTTATGACGGAATGTTTGGTTGGACCTTTAATCCCTTTGCAGGTGCTGATACATTGTTACTCGATGGTCCCGAACTGGCTCAGATCAGGGAATCGGCAGATTTCGATGGAATCCTGCATTCTTACCGTCAGAAAGGTTTTTCGATTCAACTTGCCGGAAAAGTAAAAGTCGGATCTCAGAATGCATACAAAATCCAAATTAAGAAACCTTCCGGTGAGGTAATGAACTTTTACCTGGATGTCAATACTTATCTGGTTATTAAATCTGATGTTGGCCTGCTGATCAATGGTATGCCCTATGTAGCTGAATCGGTTTTTGGAGATTACAGGAAAGTGGGAGGAATGATTCTGCCCTATTATATCCAAACCCGGAATGGTGCGATGCTTACCGAAATCCGTATTGATACTGTAAGGTTAAATGAAACCATGGAAGATTATTACTTCCAATGGAAGCATGCAAGATAAACCATATCAGGTTTTTAATATCGCATTTCGTTTCAGTATACTACGCAGCGGATTCACAATTCTTACCAGCAAACTTAACTCCTCTGTGATGATTTCCGCCTGGCCCGACATACCCTGATTAAAGACAAGTTCCCTATTATAAGTGGTTCTCAGACCATCAGGGAAACTGATCTGAACGCTGTAAAACTCCTGGTCGGCAACCATTGATATACTTTCGACTTTGCCTTGTAATGAACCATATTCCATGTAGGGATATTTATCAATCCTCACGATAACCTTCTGACCTGCCTTAACTTTACCTGCTCCACGTAATGGTAATAGTACTTTTCCAAGAACCGGACCAAGCTTACCGGAAATAATGGTCAGTACCCTGTCGCCCTGTTTAACATATTGGTTCTGACTCCAAACCCTGGTAAAAGTAATAGTACCATCAATCGGGGCAATAAATGCATAGTTCAGTTTCCAATTGGAAACCGTACCTGCCAATTGGTCAAAAGATTGTGTCAATAAATTGGATTTCTGATCCCTTACCTCGAGGTAATCCTTTTCTATACTGATAATTTCATGTTCCAGTTGATCAATTTGAATCTGTGTCTGGGATAAAGTACTTCTGGCGGATTCGAGATCATATTTGGCTTTCAGATAAATTGAAGTACCTGATTCAAATTCTTTCAAGGATATTGCATTTGAATCGCGCAAAGCAATCAACCGCTGATATTGCTTTTCCTGAATATCCATCTCCTCCGACTTGATCTGGCGCTGCCGGTATTGGCGGTCGTATAGTAATTTGTAATCTTTTTGCTGCTTCTTTAATGATACAATCCTTGCCTGATACGAGCCCTGTTGATTGAAATCATTAAGATCCTTGCGAGCTTTGCTGAAGCCTGCCAAAGAAGCCTGCCACTCTCCGAATTGATAATCTCTCTGAGGAAAGACTAGAAAACCGATGGAATCCGGATTAGCCAACTGATTATGGCAATGGACCATCAAACTATCAACTTCCAGTATGTCTGCGATCCGTGCGGAACTCTCCAAAACAGCCAGCAATTGCCCCTTTGTAACTGAACTCGTGTCACCAATGGTCAACAGCTCAATCCTCCCACTTTGCCTGGCATTCATAACAACAGGCGGATTCGAGGATGTAAGGGTCAACTGACTGGTTATCCGATCGGGATATTTAAACCAAATGGTTCCAACTATCAGGCCGATAAAGACGATGGCCAGGGTTAATGAGCCCCATCGGATGACCCAGGGCGGAACTACGCCCAGAATCTCCTGAATCTCTTCCTGGCGCAATTCTATGTTTGGATCACTAGTTTTCATGCTCCTAATTCCAATTGGTTTCGAACCAGATTATAGTAGGCCTTTCCAAGCTTAATCAATTGATCATGAGTACCCTGTTCTATCACCTTTCCTTTATCCAAAACGATTATCTGGTCAGCATTTTTAACCGTACTCAATCGATGCGCAACAACAATGACCGTTCTACCCATGAAAAATTTATTAAGATTTTCAAGAATAAATTTTTCATTATTAGCATCCAGTGAGTTAGTTGCTTCATCAAAAAAGATTATCCTTGGATCTTTGTAAATTGCTCTCGCAATTAATATCCGCTGCTTCTGGCCCTGACTCAAACCATGGCCTTCAGCACCCACCCGGGTGTTAAAGCCCAGCGGAAAACTCCTGATGAACTCCATTACATTCGCCATCAGCGCAGCTTCTGCAAGTTTACCAGTATCGATATTTTCATCACCCAAGGCAATATTTCTCGCAATGGTGTCGGAGAAAATATATCCATCCTGCATAACCACACCGCATTGACCCCGGTAAATCCTGCTATCTATCATTTCCAGGGCAACCTCTCCGAGTCTGATTTCGCCGGTTACGGGAGGATAGAATCCGAGCAAAAGCTTAATAAGAGTTGTTTTACCGCTGCCGCTAACTCCTACAATTGCAGTGGTTTTATTATCGGGAATCTGTATACTGATGTCATTTAATACCTTGGGAGAATTCGGGCCCTCATACTGAAAAACAAGATTATCAATCGAGTAGGTCAGTTTCTCAGGTAATGCATTGATCAGGTTATCTTTCCCGCTATTTTCTGAAGGATAATCATGAACCTCCGATAACCGTTCCAGACTGATCTTAGCATCCTGAGTGGAATAAAAAAAGCCTACAAGTTGTTCAATCGGTCCATTCATCTGTCCAATTATGAATTGAACCGCAAACATAACTCCAAGCGTCATTTGTCCATCGATAACTGCTTTGGCTGCAAGAAAGGCAATGATCACATTTTTAGATTCATTGATGACCACTGAACCAACCTGCTGGTATTGCATTAACGCAAGACTTTTTACCCGAATTCTGAAAATCTTTGCCTGGATGGATTCCCACTCCCAGCGTTTTTGCTTTTCACAATTGTTTAGTTTGATCTCTTGCATTCCTGAAACCAGTTGAATTATACTATTCTGATTATCAGATAATTGTATAAACCTTCTTTGGTCCAGCTCTCTGCGTTTTCGTAAGAATAAAACAATCCAACCTATATAAAGAAGGCTTCCAAAAAGGAAAATCCCTAAAATCTTCAAATTATATATCGCGAGTACTGCGCTGAAAATAAACAGATTAAAAATCGAGAAAACTATTCCCAGGGTCGACTGGGTAAGAAAGGATTCGATTCTGGAATGATCACCGATCCTCTGAAGGATGTCACCGGTCATTTTACTGTCAAAAAAACGAGCTGGAAGGCGCATCAGTTTTATGAGATAATCAGAAATCAGAGATATATTTATCCTGGTACTCATATGAAGCAGTATCCAGGAGCGAATGAACTCGATACTGGTGCGGCCTGCAATTAAAACCAATTGAGCGATCAATACCAGGTAAATAAATCCGATATCCTGATTATTGATACCGATATCAACAACAGCCTGGGTGAGAAACGGAGGAATCAGCAGGATTACTGACCCAACCAGCATTCCGAGAATTAATTGCAGGTAGAATCGCCTGTGCGGACGGAAATATTTAAAAAGAAACCTGAACGAATTCCTCTTGTGGATGTCACCTTCCTGGTGGAAGAATTCGGGAGTTGGTTCGAGCAGTAAGCAGAGGCCGACTTCCTGCCCTTCACTCGTAGCAGAAATCCAGTTCTTCTTAAACTCTTTTACCGAATACCTGACTATACCCAATGCAGGATCGGCAACCAGCACATGCCTTTTACTGGTTTTTACTACTACAACAAAATGGTTTTGTTTCCAATGCACAATGCAGGGAATTGGAGCTTCGCGGGATAATTGATCCCATGTGAGTTTTGCTCCTAAGGTTTTAAATCCGATCGACTCAGCAGCATCGCTGATACCCAAAAGACTAACCCCGCCCCGGGTGATATAACAACGATCCCTTAAATATTGTATGGAGAATTTTTTGCCGTGGAAACCTGCCACCATCCGCAAACATGCCGGACCGCAATCTTTCGCATCAAGCTGTCTGGTAAACGGTAGTAATGCCATTACGACCAGTTTTAGGTCAGCGAAAGATACAAAATATTTGCTTTCGGCAATAGTTCAGATCTACTGCCGCTATTAAAAACAGAGAAAAAAGCTAATCAGGAAAAACCTAAAGAATGATATCTTCTTCGGTACCCGTTTTGATCGGAGGTATAGAAGTCGTTCCATCACCACCGCGTACAACCAACATTTCATCATTTGCGAGAGCTGCAACCATCATCGAAGAGAGATTTAACCGTTCCATTTTCTTTGTTTTTAAAGTTATTGACTTACAGTTTCCGCTTATTAATACCCCGACCTAACAAAAGGTAACCCCATTTTTGAAGATTTTTTTTTATTATTTTATAAATACCTCATATTATGATCGTTAAAATTGTAATATTAGCATTGGTTTTCCGTGCTGCTTATTATAGATTTGAGTCTATGGCTAGAAAAAGTTGGTTCGTAATCACCCTAATTTGTTGTTTTACAACAATTCAACCCTTGTGGTCTCAGATTTTGAAAAATGCCACTATCAGCATTGACTCCGTGATTATTCTGACAACCAATATGCTCAATCCGAAAATGATCGATCAGGCCAAAATCAGGATCGACAGTCTGATGAACCTGATTTCCGGCCAAAAGAACCAGAAAGATTTATTAATGCAACTTAAAATCAGGAGTTTACAAGGCAAGTACCTTCTGCAGAAACAAAAAAATGAAGATTGGCCTGAACTGTATGAGTGGTGTAAAAATCAGGAAGCCTTATGCCAGTCAGAAGAAGAACTTAACTTGATGGTGAGGTTATATAATAATGCAGGTATCGCCTTTAAACGGCTGGGAAGATTATCAGACAGCGAAGAGGCCTTTTTGAAATCCAGCGATGTTTTAAAGAAATTGAAAAACCCGGATTACAGCCTGTATGGTTCGGTCTATGCGAATGCCGGTAATTCATTGAAGCAAATCGGGGAATTCGACCGTTCGATCGAATATCTGGAGCAAAGCATAGAGTATTTTAATGAATTTGTGGAGAAAAGCACAACCCCCAATGCCGTCGCGAAGATAGCCGAATCAAAAAGCAAAGCTTTGGATAATCTAGGTTTGGTTTATCAATGCCTGGCAGATCACCAAAAAGCAATCGATGTTTTTCATACCTGCATCGATATAAAATTGAAGTACTTTCCGAAAGACATCATCGGAGTTTATGGCAACCTGGTTATATCATTGATTGAGGTAGGTAACTATACGGAAGCAAAACATTTTATCAATTTGATAATCAATGACTTTAAATCTGGCATGGCAGTGGACCGTTCCTGGGCTTTGGCAAAACTGAACCTTGCTGATATAAATTTCAAATTATCAGGTGATACCACTGGCATATTTCGTGACCTGGATTTTCTGAATCAGAAGATCCGTAACGAAATACCTTCGGCCCTTGACATTGCAATTATTGCGAACCAACTTGCTGCTAACTTACTGATAGACCAAGGAAAACACCAGAACGCCCTGAATAAGTGGTCGGAGGCTATGAAATTGTTAAGCTCAACAAACCAGAATATTTCCCCAGAGGAAATTCCTTATAACATCAAAACACTCAAATTTAATAAGTTGATCGAATTGATGAATTTGAATGCCCAGGTCTATTACAATTGGGGCAAACACAATAAGGATTCCGATATATTAAAAAAAGCTGAAGAAAGATACTCATTCACTTTAAAGCTTATCGATTCTCTTAGGAATTCCCTTGAATTGCAATCGAGCAAATTGCAAGTGAGCAGGATGCAGAGATCCACTTATAATCAATTGATTGAAATGGAGTATGCGATTTTTCAGTTAACTGGTGACAGTTCCTACATTGACAGGCTTTTCACCACAATGGAGCAGTCCAAATCAGCGGGTTTGTGGAGTTCAGTCAGAGATATCGAATTTAAAACCAGCCTGATACCACAGGTGGATTTGGAAAAAGAGAACAATATCCGGAAAAAAATTACTGACATCCAGGGTAAGATAATTGAAGCCGGATCTGCTCAAAATTTTGAACAAAAGCGGATCAGGGATCTTCAGCAAGAGAACCTTTTTTATAATCAACAAATAGACAGCCTGATACGGATTTATCGTCAAAAATATCCCGACTATTACCAGGCCAAATTTGACCGATCAACTATTTCACTGGATAAGGTCGGTGACTTATTAACACAAGAACAGGTTTTAATTGAATATGCAATAGCATACGATTATCTATACACACTCACTGTATCTCGATCTGGGACTAACATAACCCGAATACCCATTACTCAGAAATTGACGGAAGACATTGTTTATATCCTCAATTTTATGAAGGGAAATGTCGAGAGTTTAACCAGTTCAGCCCGAAGTCGTTATTGTGAAGCTGCCTCCGGATTGTTTGACCTTCTGATAGGCTCTTCAGTTGCCCTTATCAATTCCAAAGAATTGCTGATCATTCCTGATGGATCATTGAGCTACATCCCTTTTGAGGCCCTGTTGGAACCGCAAACTAATGGATCCAAGCAGGATTATCGAAAACTTCCTTATCTAATTCATAATCATTCAATTAGTTATGGTTTAACTGCTACCGTTTTCTTTTATAAATCAGCTCGCCTTGCTAAACCTACTCGCAGGGTTTTGGCTGTGGCACCTAGTTATAACTTGTCATCCGGAAAAATATCTGATTATATCAGGAAAGCGGAATCTGGTTTACCTGAATTAAAAGGCACCTTTCAGGAATCCAGAGCTATAAAGAAGATGTTGGGTGGTCGGTTATTGATCGGTGCCGAAGCAACAGAATCAACATTTAAAAGTATCGGACCAAAATATAGTATCCTGCACCTGGCGATGCACACGATACCGGATAAAAACAATTCTTTAAACTCGAGCTTAGTCTTTACCCCGGGTGCCGATAAAAAAGAAGATGGTGTTCTCTTTGGTCATGAAGTCTATAATCTATCATTAAACGCATGGCTGACTGTGCTTTCTGCATGTGAAACCGGATCAGGGCAAATGGCCAGTGGTGAAGGAGTTTTAAGCTTTGGACGCGCATTTATTGTTGCCGGGTGCCCTAATCTGATCATGACCATGTGGACAGTAGATGACCGATCCAGCCGGGAAATCATGGTAACATTTTACCAATCACTTCTTTCCGGAGCAGGAATCGCAGATGCATTGCAAAAAAGCAAATTGGCTTACCTGGAACATGTTGATCAGCTTCATGCACACCCCCACTATTGGGCAGGTTTTATTGAACTTGGACAGAATCAGGTTTTAAATATCTCTTATAAAAAACCTGGCTTGATCTATCTGTTGTTGTTTTTTCCCATCACAGTTTTGATCCTTGTTTTCCTGCAAGTAAAAAAGAATCCCCGCCGAAGCAGGGATATAATGAAATCGAAATAGTCGGAAACTGTAATTGATCGAAATTGGAACTTAGAGTATCTGAAAAGAAGTAGTTTGGGAACGGGTTGGAAACTGTAAGCTAACTAAATATCTTTTCCGATTTTCTTTAAAATTGCGATTGCTTCATCATAATAATTATGTTCTGGATCTTCTGAAATTTTCTTAAGAATTGCTCTGGCCTTTTCAATATCATTCTTCTTCAGGTAACAACCAGCTGTATACCATTCTACCTGCTCGTAGATCGGCGAGCTAACATCCCAATTTGCAAAATACCGAAGGGCTTTATCGGGATCACCGGTGATCAGAGCGCTACTACCTGCATATAACAGAATTGTTTCGTTCCGGTTGTTATCGCTTATACAAGCTTCAAACAATTCCAGGGCATTAACGAATTCGCCTTTATTATATTTCTGAATTCCAAGTTCAATAATCCTGTTACCTTCCTCTGACGGTCCGCGTTTATTTCCAATACCATCGTATGATTGGAAATATTTGGAAAATGTTCGATCTGAATTGAGTGATCCGGAATTCTGATTAAGAATAATTGCACCCGCAATAAGCAAAATAAACACTGCCGCAATAGCTGAGGAAGCATAGGTTATGACCTTTCTTCGCTTAGGGATTGTCTTTTGGGTGGAAACAGCCATTTCTCCGATTTCGGATAGCGTGGCCCGGAGTGACATCACATCTTCCTGCAGGATCGCTTTGTCAACATTTTGGCTTAAGAGGGACGTTTCATTATTTTGAATAACCCCATCGTTTAACACAAGTTCCTCAAAAACGCCGAGCTCTCTGTTCAAAGCTAAACAATCCTGATTAAGGATTGCCTGTTCAATACCAGAATAACCTGTTATCTCGATCGGATCCACTTCTTCAATAACTGAAGTATGTATCCTGTTTAATTGATCACGCAATGCCATAACATCCTGTTCAAGGATAGCGTGATCAATTTCTGGCGTTAATTCTTCAGCGATAACCATTGGCGTTGTCTGTACCAGTTCTGAATTATTAATTCCGATTTTTTCCAGCTGCAGCCTAAAGCTAAGGATATCATCCTCAATGAGGGCTTTGTCTACTTCCTTGTGCAGGCGAAACCTTTCTGCGAATGCCAAATCTTCCTTGACGTGCAGTTCAAATTCCTGCCGTTCAAAGAGGTTTAGGTCATTTTCCAGATACCGGTCGAACAATTCTGATAGATTAAGATCAGTTTTCATTTCTTAGTCGTTTATATTCAGGGTCATTCTGAATTCGTTTAATCAATGCTTCTTTACAAGCATACTTTCTCTTTTTTAAGTACTTATCACTCTTAATGTTCATTTTTTGAGCAATTTCCTTCAGTGGAACCCTTTTAAGGAATAACTGCAGAATTTCCTGACAGTCCTTATGTAAAAGTTGAAAATGTTTTTGATAAATCCGGAACTGCTCCTGTTCTGCAAACTGCCCTTCAATATCTTCATCCAGTTGGACAAAAACCTGATTATCCGTTACAACCTCATTGCGTACCTTTCTTTTCTCCAATTGACGCAGCCATAAAATTCTGCAAACTGAATATAGATAGGTTTTAAAGGCGCAGGTCAAATCCAGAGATCCATCTTTAAGTCTTTTGTAAATCAATATGATAGCCTCTTGGAAAACGTCCTTGGCATCCTCATCCGTTCCACTGTTTTTAATAACAAAGAACCTAACAATCTGGAAGTACTTCTTGTAAATATACTCCAGCACAGTGCTATCACTTGTTTTTAGCCCCTCGAGTATGGCTTCGACAGTGTAGTGTACCAACTGTTGATCCTGTTCCTGGTAAAAAGGTAACCCCAATTTTTAGACTTTTTTATTAATGTTACTTAAAAAAATTCTAACATCCTCGATTCTAACTGATTCCAAAGTTATCAAAAATACGAATTTGTTCATCATTATATCAAAAAAGTGCAATTTATTTGAAAGAAATTTGACGAACAAACAAAGATCTTCGGTTAAAAAAAACAGCAGACCTGTAAGCCGGGTTCTGTGATTCCAATTGAAACCTTCTATCATTTATCTAAGCAGCTAATTGCTCGGCTGCTCCAACGACCTACCCCCCGACAGCGAGCGAGCAGCTCTTAAAAGTCGGTATACATGGTCTTTCAACCCATGAGGCGTACAACTCCTGATGTCACCACCAGGATTGGTGGGCTCTTACTCCGCCTTTTCACCCTTATCCCGTTATTCAACAGGACGGTCATTTTCTGTTACGCTACTATACCTCACGGTACCTTCCCGTTAGGAAGCATGGTGCTCTATGTTGCCCGGACTTTCCTCTCTCCCGGTTACCCGGAACAGCGATAGAACGGTCTGCTGCAAATACAAAGGTAATGATTAATAAGGTTTGTTCTGCGGGATTCTAACCCTGGTGGCACCAAACCCATATTCCTTGAACGAGGCATCCTCCTGTGAACACCACTTGTATTCCTGATCGGCTACCCTTCTCAATTCGTTTTTTAGGGTACCATTACCAATTCCATGAATGAAAATTATTTCACGCTCATTGCCTTTTATAGATTGGTTAAGCTCTTTCCGGAACACATCCAGCTGAAGAGTTAGTATTTCTGTATTTGTAAGGCCTACTACGCTATCGATCAATTTATTAATATGTAGATCTACCTCTCTGGGGGGAATTTTAACGTTGGAGGATTTAGATTTCGGGGGTCGGTTTAACGAACTATTTACCAATTCCTTGTCAACCTTTTTAGTCACCATCTCTTCAATCTTTTTAGGTGAGACCGGAATCCCGGAAATCAATAATTTTTCAGGGATTACCACAAGTTTCCTGATATAGGCTGGTAAAACCCAACCGTCTGAAGTTTCAACTTCTGCCAACTCATTTGAAATGATCCGGATTACCCTACCCTCGCCTACTTCATCGATAAACCTCACCAAGTCTCCAGGTTCTACAGTTGCCATTATCTGCCAGTGTTTTGTCGCAAAGTTACCTAATTTTACCAACGTTTTAATCGGCTGCTATGAGTATTAAAGAAATCAGGATTGAAGACTACCTGTACGATTTGCCACAGGATCGTATCGCGCTTTATCCTTTGGAGAACCGCGATCAAAGTAGCCTGCTGGTTTTTCGTAATGGTCAAATCAGCCAGTCGCGTTTTTTTAATCTGCCTGATTTATTGCCGCCTGATTCAATGCTTATCTGGAACAATACAAAGGTGATTCCTGCCCGCCTCGAATTCAAAAAGTCCACAGGGGCTCTTATTGAAATCTTCCTGGTTGAACCCTATTCCCCTTCAAGGTATACAACGATGTTTAATAAAGACGGCTCCTGCACTTGGAACGCGATAATCGGGAATCAGAAAAAATGGAAAGGAGACTCGTTGATCCGAATTATTGATTCTCCTTCGGGACCAGTCCAACTGTCCGCTGAATATGCTGATATTAAGGATAAAAACCGGATACTTCTGAAGTGGTCGACGGAAAAACTTACGTTTGCGCAAATCCTTGATCTTTTCGGTAAAACCCCCATACCTCCCTATCTAAAACGTGATTCCAATGACAAGGATAAAACGCGTTACCAAACGGTTTATGCCAATTTTGACGGCTCAGTAGCCGCCCCTACTGCCGGATTACATTTCACAACGGACCTGATCGAAAAACTGAAGAAAAAAAATATCAGGCTTAACTCTTTAACCTTACATGTTGGTCCCGGAACTTTTTTTCCTGTAAAATCCAAAACGATTGGTGATCATCAGATGCATGCGGAAACAGTAATCATTGATAAATCGATTATACAGGATTTGTTGGGGACAAAGCCTGATAAACTGACTGTTGTGGGAACAACCAGTATGCGTTCCTTAGAAAGTTTATTTTGGCTTGGACAAAAAATCTCCCTTGACCCGAACCTTGACTTGAATCCTCTTTTTGTTGATCAATGGGAACCATATAACTACACGCATATCATTGATGTTCAAGAATCCCTGAACACAATTCTCAATTTTCTTGATAAAAAGGGATTCGAACAGATTCAGTTCATCACAAGGCTGATTATTGTTCCGGGATATCGTTTCAGGTTGGTCAACCGACTGATTACCAACTTTCATCAACCATCCAGCACGTTACTGCTTCTGGTTTCTGCCTTAATTGGCAATAAATGGCGGGATATCTATAATTATGCACTTGCTAATAATTTCAGATTCTTAAGTTACGGCGACAGTTCCCTTTTGGAAATGCAATCAAATAACCATGGCTGATCACAGTTCTTATTACCCGGAACGATATGATATCGCCGATTGGCTGCCTGTTTCCCTGAAAGAGGTAAAAGAACGAGGCTGGGATCAGTTGGACATTATCCTGATTAGCGGGGACGCATACATTGATCATCCATCATTTGGTGTAGCCGTAATAGGACGCATTTTAGAAAAAGAAGGTTATAAGGTTGCTATACTTCCACAGCCCAATTGGAGAGATGATTTTCGGGATTTTAAAAAACTGGGAAAACCAAGGCTTTTCTTTGGAATAACCGGCGGGAATATGGATTCTATGGTAAATCATTACACAGCCAACCGTCGCCTTCGTTCAAATGATGCATATTCTGTCGGCAATCAGTCGGGTTTCAGACCCGACCGTGCCGTTTCAATCTATGCCGGTATTATCCGGAAGTTGTACCCGGATTCCATCATCGTTGCAGGAGGGATTGAAGCTTCTTTACGTCGGCTCACACATTATGATTATTGGGATGATGCTATCAAACCGAGCATACTGGATCAGAGCGGGATCGATTATTTGGTTTTTGGTAATGGTGAAAAACCCATTATCGAACTGGCGAGGAAAATAAACCAGAGAGTCCTGCCAAAGGAATTGCAGCAAACTCCGCAAATCGCCTTTTTATTACCAGCAAACACCCCGATTCCTGATTGGCCCGGCAGGCAGACGATACAATTAAATTCCTTTGAAGAATCGCAAAAAAACAAAGTAAGTTTCGCAAAAGATTTCAGGATTATTGAGGAAGAATCCAATACCCTTACCTCCGCGAGGATCACACAGATACACAGTGAAAACAGGATTGTCATAAACCCTCCATTTGAACCCTCTACAATGGAGGAACTGGATGCTTACCACGACCTGCCATTTACACGGATGCCGCATCCCAGATATTGGAAAAAGCCATTGATCCCGGCTTTCGAAATGATCCGTTTTTCTATCAATATCCATCGTGGCTGTTTTGGTGGATGTGCATTTTGCACTATATCAGCACACCAGGGCAAACATGTTTCAAGCCGCAGTTTAAAGTCAGTTACCAGGGAAGTTGAACAAGTTGTCAGAATGCCGGGGTTTAAGGGTTATCTATCTGATATTGGTGGTCCGTCAGCAAACATGTACCGTATGGAACCCTATGACAAAACCATTTGCCTCAAGTGCAGAAAACCCAGTTGCATCTATCCTTCAATTTGTAAAAATCTGAATATCAGCCATAAAAACCTTATCAACCTATATAGGAAGGTTAGAGAAATATCTGGAATTAAAAAAGCATTTATTGGCAGTGGAGTCCGGTATGACCTGTTTCTTAATGACAGGCGTAAGGAAGATCCGTCATTAAGAGATTACCCGAATGAACTGATCAGGCATCATGTATCCGGGCGGCTGAAAGTAGCGCCTGAACATACCCGGGATTCAGTTCTCAGGATTATCAGAAAACCAGACTTTGAAAAATTTCATGAACTTAAAAGGATCTTTGATCGTGTAAACAAGGATCACCATCTTAAACAAGAGTTGATACCCTATTTCATATCAAGCCATCCTGGCTGCACCCTTGAGGACATGGCTGAACTCGCTGCTGAAACCAGGTCACTCAATCTGCGCCTCGAGCAAGTTCAGGATTTGACGCCGACACCAATGACCCTGTCTTCAACAATGTTCTATACTGGTTTAGATCCTTATACGCTGAAACCGGTATTTGTGGCTTATAAGCCCGCGGATAAGTTGCTTCAGCGAAGCTTTTTCTTTGCCACGAATTCTGAAGAAAAACAGAAGATAATTTTGGCTTTGAAGAACATCAACAGGGAAGACCTGATCCCGAAAATATTCGGCAGTCATAAGTTAAAACATGTTAAAGGAAAGATTCTGGGTCGGCAGAATCAATAAATTCGGACCATTAAAAAACAATTTATGAAAGCATTCTTTTCATTAGCAGGCTCATTTTTTCTTTTAAACCTCATGTTTGGTCTATCCAGTTTCGGTCAGGGGGATATACAGGCAAAAGCTAATAAAATTCACCAGGAAGTGTATACAGTTGATTCACACAACGATACTCCCATGAGTTTTGGTGACACAGGTTTTACTATGGCTGAAAGGCATGATGTTAAGAATGGTGGTAGCTGCATGGATTTCCCAAGGATGAAGGAGGGTGGTTTGGATGGTGCCTTTTTCGCTGTATTTACCGGGCAGGGTCCCTTGACTGACGAAGGTAGGCAGAACGCTTATCAACACGCCAAAACCACTTTTGACAATATTTACAAAGTAGCGGCATTGCATGCTGATCTGGCTGGAATTGCGCTTAGCCCAAAAGATGGTTACCGGCTTAATAAAGAAGGAAAAGCTTCGATGTTCATCGGCGTGGAAAATGGATATCCTATTGGTTTGGATATAAATCGGGTCCAGGAATTTTATAACCTGGGAACCCGCTATATAACCCTTTGCCATACAAAAAACAATGATATATGCGATTCCTCTACGGATAAGGCGGGGCCTCTCCACAATGGGCTCAGTGATTTCGGGAAACGGGTTGTTGCAGAGATGAACCGCCTGGGAATAATGGTGGATGTTTCACACATGTCCGATAAATCATTTTACGATGTGATAGCCGCAAGCAAAGTACCTGTGATTGCCTCCCACAGTTGTGCTAAAGCGTTATGCAATAATCCCAGAAACCTTAGCGATGAAATGCTGGTTACCCTGGCAAAAAACGGTGGTGTGATCCAGATGTGTGTGCTTTCTGCTTATGTTAATAGCCCGGATCCGAATCCTGCGAGAGACTCGGCCGAAAGTGCACTCCGTCAACAATACGGAGACAGGTCAAAGTTGTCTCCGGAGGAGCAAAAAGTGGCCAGATCAGCCTATTTAGCAGTCAGACAAAAATATCCTGAGAAAATGGCTACCGTAAGTGATCTGGTTGACCATATCGATCATATTGTAAAAATTGCAGGTATTGACCATGTTGGAATAGGTACTGATTTTGATGGTGGCGGTGGCTTGGCAGATTGCATGGATGCCAGCCAGATGGAGAATATCACTTTTGAACTGGTCAAACGTGGATATACAAAAAAAAACATCGCAAAGATCTGGAGTGGAAATCTGTTCAGGGTTATGAATGAAGTGGAAATCTACGCTTCGAAACAGAAAAAATAAGTATAATTTTGCAGGCTTAATATGACAAAGATGCCTGCTATGTTGAACCAAAAAACCCAGGTTGCCAGATTATCCGTTTTTTCTAATTCCTTTCTGATTCTGCTCAAAGTAATCGCGGGTATTCTTAGTGGCTCGGTAAGTATCATATCAGAAGCAATCCACTCTTCGATGGACTTGTTGGCCTCCATTATTGCTTTTTTTGCCGTTAGGATCTCAGACAACCCATCAGATGAAAAGCACAATTATGGACATGGGAAAATTGAAAATGTTTCAGGCGTTGTTGAAGGCTTATTGATCTTTGTGGCTGCAGGGTGGATCATATTCGAGGCTATTAAAAAAATGATAGATATCCAACCGGTTGAATCCCTTGGAATTGGCAGTTTGGTTATGCTGATATCCGCTGGTGTTAACACAGTAGTTTCACGCAAGCTTTATAAAACGGCCAAGGCAACCCATTCTGTTGCACTTGAAGCTGATGCCCTTCATTTGAAAACCGATGTGTTTACCTCACTCGGCGTAGCAGCAGGTTTAATTCTGATGTTGATCACCAAATTGCATTGGCTCGACCCGGTTGTTGCGATAATGGTTGCCATTCTGATCATTCGGGAGTCCTTTACATTACTTAAAAGAGCATTTTTTCCGCTGTTAGATGTAGCCTGGGATCAGGAAGAACTCGAACAATTAAAAGAGATTTTTGTGGCCATGGACGTTAAACATCATGATGTTAAAACCAGAAGAGCCGGCAATTATCGTTTTATTGATTTTCACATCGAAATGCCCCCAGATGTTCCGTTTGAACAGGTTCATGATTTTTGCAGCCTGATTGAAAGTGAGATCCATCGGACTTTCGAAAATGTTCAGATAACAATTCATGCGGAACCTTTCGATCATTGACCCGAAAACGACGAGTCGAATCATCACACGGCCGATTTTGATTGTATCTCTGGTCAGTCTCCTGACTGATATTGCCAGTGAGATGCTCTACCCGATTATGCCGATGTTCCTGAAATCCATTGGGTTTACCATTGTCGGCATAGGAATTCTTGAGGGCTTTGTCGAAGCATTCGCCGGCTTCTCAAAAGGCTACTTCGGACACATGTCCGATCGGATGGGTAAGCGTGTACCATTTATCCGCTTCGGTTATACTTTGAGTGCTATAGCTAAACCGCTGATGGCGTTGATGACTTTTCCTGTCTGGATATTTTTAATGCGAACGTTTGAAAGACTTGGAAAAGGGATCAGGACAAGTGCCAGGGATGCATACTTATCCGACAATTCAACACCCGAAACCAAAGGCAGAGTATTTGGCTTCCATAGAGGTATGGATACTCTTGGTGCTGCAATCGGTCCGGTTATTGCTTTGGTGATTTTATATTTCCTTCCTGAAAGATACCGTTTACTGTTTGTTATCTCGGTTATTCCCGGAATCCTTGCTGTTCTATTTACTTTTTTGGTCAAGGATACGGTTCGCAATACCGTCATCAAATCTTCAAAAAAATCCTTCTTTGCATTTCTGACCTATTGGAAGCGTTCAAATTCCACCTACAAGTATGTGATTATTGGCCTATTAGTGTTCACCCTGATTAATAGTTCTGATGCTTTCATCCTTCTTGGACTTAAGCAGAAAGGTTATTCAGATACTCAGGTAATCGGTTTTTATATTTTCTATAACCTGGTTTACGCCATTACCAGCTATCCGATTGGCCGGTTATCAGACCGGTTTGGCCAGAAACGAATTCTTGTGTTTGGGTTTGTGCTATTTGCAATGGTTTATGGAATGTTCGGTTTTGTAAGCAGTATCTGGGCGCTCGCTATTGTTTTTGTTCTTTACGGCATCTATGCCAGTTCAACTGAAGGCATATCAAAAGCACTGATCACCAATCTTTCCGTGAAAGAAGATACTGCAACAGCTTTAGGATTTTATACCAGTTTAGCCAGCCTTTGTACATTACTGGCTTCCGCTATCAGCGGGATATTATGGACTCTATGGTCTCTTAAGGTTATGTTTATGGTTTCTGCCACCGGAGCACTTCTGGTGACGGCATACTTCCTGGTTTATTTCAGGTATTCCCGAAGGATTATTTCAAACTGAAAAGCCTGCCTTGCCAGGTGTTTCTTGAGATCATCTCCTTTTCAATTTTCGCAACGATTTCAAAATTTTTCAAACCCCATCTCTTTCCTGCTATAAGATCAGCAGGTGATGCACTTGCAAACCTTTCCACCATAATTGCCGGATTCAGCAATTCCAGGAACCGGATAACCAAATCAATATATTCATCAGCAGAAAAAGTCACAAAGTCTTCGGGACAGGTCAAATACTCAGATTCCATTCTCGTACCCCGTATTATTTGCAACTGATGAATTTTCAACATATTAAGCGGAAGGAGGCTCAATTTACGGGAATGATTCAGCATATCCTCAACAGTCTCACCGGGTAGGCCGAGAATGAGATGAGCGCCGACGTGGATTCCACGATTGGCAGTCTTCTCTATCGCTTTGATGCTTTCCTGGTAATCATGGCCGCGATTGACTCTGACCAGGGTTTTCTCCAAAGTGGACTCAACCCCAAATTCAAGAGAAACATAAAAGTGCTTCGCCAATTCCTCGAAATAATCCAGTAGCGGACTGCTTATACAATCAGGACGGGTACCGACTACAATTCCGGAAATTCCCGGATAGTTCAGAGCCTCATTGTATAGGTTAATCAGCTGGTCTAAAGAAGAATAAGTATTTGTATAAGCTTGAAAATAGGCCAGATATCTGATATTTTGGTATTTGGCTGAAAAGAAAGTCATACCCTGTTTAATCTGCTGATTAACAGATATTTCAGAGGAACAATATCCCGGATTGAAGGATTTATTATTGCAAAAAGTACAACCGCCGGTACCTTTTGATCCATCACGATTAGGGCAGGTAAAACCTGCATCGATTGACAATTTCTGTACCCGGGTTCCGAATTTTCCCTTGAGATAGCCTGACAAATCATTGAACGGCCGGGAATGCCCCCAGGGAAACGAAAGACCGCTAAACCGGGTTACATTCATTAATGATCAGAGTTGCTGTTGCGGGGTTTAATGCGATTGGAATATTATTGATGATGGCAGTGCGTATCAAAGTCTGAATGTCATGTTCATGGCCATGAGGGGTTTGCAGGTCAACAAAAAAAATCAGTTTCTCAACCTCGTTCTGCAATATTTTAGCTGCCAGCAGAATATCTCCCCCTTCCGGCCCATGTCCAAACGATTCAATTCCCATTTCAAGCACTGAGTTCAATAATCGGGAGGTATTTGTCGTTCCTATAAGTCTATGTTTCAATAATTCTTCCCTATTGTTTTTAACCCATTCCAGAAGAACATTTTTTCTTTCATTATGAGCAACCAGGGCTATGGCTTTTTGAGTGGTTTGTGTTTTCATTTCTTAATTTATCTATTGTTTTTAAATCCAAATGCATCCATCATCTTAAAGTAGAGATCCGTATTTTCCTGAAAACCTGTAAAAATCTCTGAATGCGGGCCATACGAAAAAACGGGGACCATAACTCCGGTATGATCGGTACTGGTAAATCCAGCCTTGATTTCACCGGTAACAAGATTTCCGCCGTTCAATCCTAATCCTCCTGTTTCATGGTCGGCAGTAACAATTACCAGCGTTTCGCCATTTTTCAGAGCAAAATCCAGTACTGCTCCTATCGCATTATCAAAATCAACCATTTCGGTTGCCAGGTAGTTAATATCGTTTGCATGGCCGCCCCAGTCGATCTGGGAACCTTCGACCATTAGAAAAAAGCCATCCTTATCTGATACCAGTAAGCGAATAGCTTCATTCACTGATTCAGTTAACTGGTTTCCTCTCCCTTCCAACCATTTTGGTTGGTGAACTGGTGCAAGTAAACCGGCAACTGGTCCCTTTTGTACGTTTTTAATATCTTCTATGGTATAAGCAACGGTATACCCTTTATCCCGAAGCTTTAGGGTTAAATCAACGCTATCCTTGCGTTTCTGGAAATGGTCGCGACCACCTCCAATGAACACATCAATATCAGTTTTCAGGAAATCATCGGCAATGAGTTCATAATCACTTCGGTTTGCCTGGTGGGAAATAAAGCTGGCTGGAGTTGCATGTGTAATTGCGCAGGTTGCTATTAATCCGGTAGCCTTACCTTTTTCTTCTGCCCATTCAAGTATGGTCTTGACAGGTTTACCGGTTGAATCAACGCCGATAGCGCCGTTATAGGTTTTATTACCTGTGGAGATCGCGGTACCTCCTGCACCTGAATCGGTTACATAAGACGTAGAATAGGTTTTAGAAAATCCGATATTTCTGATCCGCTCCAGATTGAGATGGCCATGGTTACAAGTGTATCCGGCGTATATCTCGGAGGTACCCATACCATCGCCGATCATCAGGATAATATTTTTTACCGGCTTGATGCCTTTAGACGTTGGAGGCAAACTTCCGGAAACGGTAATTACAACAAAAAAGGGAAGGATTAATATAAAAGCAGCTCTTTTCATTTATGGTCTATTAATAGTTTATAACATGTATACAACCTCAAAGTTTATGTTTTGTCTTCGTTATCAGGAGAATCCGGAGTTTTAATCTTTATGGGACCCTCAACTTCATACTCGTTCCACGGCAGGTTATCACCTGAGTCGGTGTCGGTCTCCTCATCGTTGGTATAGCCAAGGCCCTGCCAAAACAAACGGTAACCTTTTGGTCCCCTTCTCCGATAAATCCAGGCTAAACCTATGCCTGTCAGCAAACCGGATAAATGGGATTCCCATGACACACGGTCTTCGATCGGGAAAATTCCCCAGATCATCGAGCCATATTGAAATGCCACCAAAAAAGAAATAGCCATTAAACCTAAATGCTTGCGAATAATACCGCTCACAAACAAAAAACCGGCAAGCCCGTAAATAATTCCGCTGGCTCCGACGTGATAAGAAGGCCTTCCGATAATCCAAACCAGAACTCCGGTTATCAAATAACAAATAATCAGAACCTTGAATGAGAGATTTTGATAGAAATAGAAAAGCATGCTCGACAAGGCAAACAAAGGCAGCGAGTTTGCAACGATATGTTTTATCCCTCCGTGAATAAGAGGACTGAAAAGAATTCCCTGCAGTCCTGATATCTTTCGAGGGAAAAGGCCATGATAAACCAGTTCGAGTTTGAGCGTTGAATCAATCAGAAAGACCATCCAGATCAGCAGTAGAAAAACTCCCGGGAAGAACATGCTGATGTATAATCTTTTTACAGCAATGTCCATTATTTGATCAGGTTAGCTATCAGAGAAGTAAACTGTATTATATCTTCTTCAGTAGTGTCCCACGAGGTCATCCATCGAACCTCTGATAAGGTTTCATCCCAAACATAGAAAAAAAACTCTTCTTGTAACTGTTTGATCAGTTTCTCGGGAATTACCGCAAAGACTCCGTTTGCCTCAACAGGCCGGTTAATCCGCACACCGGGTATCCGACTGGCCCTGTTTGCCAGCAATTGCGCCATTTCATTGGCATGACCGGCATTCCGCTTCCATAAATCATTTGTCAGCAAGGCGTCAAACTGAACTGCTATATACCGCATCTTTGAAGCCAGTTGCATACTCTGTTTCCTGAAATACTTAAACCATTCAGTCAGGCCTGGCTTGAAAAACAGGATGGCCTCACCATACATTGCGCCATTCTTGGTTCCCCCAAAAGATAATGCGTCGACACCAGCATCACGGGTAATTGCTTTCATCGACAAACCAAGTGAAACCGCGGCATTAGTAATTCTTGCCCCGTCCATATGCAAAAGTAGTCCTTGCTGATGAACGAAATCGGCAATTTTTCTAATCTCGTCAACGGAATACACAGTTCCCAATTCGGTTGCCTGTGTAATACTGACTACCCTCGGCTGAGAATGATGTTCAAAGTCGATTCTGCGAATATGGGGTGCTATCGATTCAATAGCAATTTTACCGTTAAGGGTTTCAACGGGTATGAGCTTACAACCAGTGAAAAATTCAGGAGCTCCGCACTCATCTTCCTGAATATGGGCAGATTCCGCACAAATTATAGAATGAAAGGATTGAGTCATATTCCGCAGCCCGACTACATTGGCGGCAGTACCGTTAAAAACGAAAAAAACTTCTGTATCATCACCGAAATAGTCCCTGATTTTCGCAGCAGCCCTCCGGGTAAACACATCATCACCATATCCAACAACATGACCAGCATTGCAGTTGATCATTGCCTGCATTATCTCCGGATGCACACCCGCATTGTTATCACTGGCAAATCCTCTGATATTCTTCATAGGTAAACACTTTAGCTGCAAATTTAGCCTTTTATCTCTTTTAGCCAGAGGGAATATTTATATCTTGACATCCTAAATTGAAATTGGCACTATATGTTCACAAAAGAAACCTATATCAGCAGACGTCTCGAGCTTAAAAACAGTTTAAAATCAGGCATTCTGCTTTTCCTTGGTAATGATGAAAGCCCTATGAATTATGCTGACAACACCTTTCATTTCAGGCAGGATAGCACATTTCTCTATTTTTTCGGGATGGATTATGCCGGGTTAGCAGGAATTATTGATCTCGATGAGGACAATGAAATTCTTTTTGGGACTGATCTTACAGTAGAGGATATTGTATGGATGGGTACACAACCTACCCTGTTGCAACGTGGATTATCATATGGAATTACACAAATAAAACCCTATTCACAACTTGCCGGATATTTGCAGGCAGCAATCAGAAAGGGACGACCGGTTCATTTCCTGCCGCCCTACAGGCCGGAGAATAAGATAAAACTTATGGATATGCTGGGAGTGAACCCTGCTGAAGTCAAATCAAAATCTTCCACGGACCTGGTTAAAGCAGTCGTTAACCTTCGTAATCATAAATCAGCCGAAGAAATTTTCGAAATTGAAAAAGCCGTTAACATATCTGTTGATATGCATGTCACTGCAATGAAAATAGCGAAACCTGGTATGAAAGAATCCGAGCTTGCAGCTGCAGTAACACAAGTGGCCCTGGCTGCAGGCGGTCAGCTGTCATTCCCGGTAATCATGACCATCAATGGCCAGACCTTGCACAATCATTATCACGGGAATACGCTAAAACAGGGTGATATGGTATTGTGCGATTGCGGAGCTGAAACCGCACTCCATTATGCCGGTGATCTTTCCAGTACCTTCCCGGTTGACCGGCGATTCACCTCCAGGCAGAAAGAAATTTACCAGATATCACTGCTTTCCCATGAGGCCGCATTGGCTAAGTTATCCCCCGGGGTCCCATTCCGGGAAGTTCATTATGCAGCATGCAGGACTATTATAAACGGATTAAAGGACATTAACCTGATGAAAGGCGATACAGAAGAAGCCCTTGCTTCAGGCGCACATGCGATGTTTTTCCCATGCGGAACAGGTCACATGATGGGTTTAGATGTTCATGATATGGAGGATCTGGGGGAAGTTAATGTTGGGTATGACGGACAGCCAAAAAGCACTCAATTTGGCCTCAAATCTCTAAGGCTTTCCCGTCCGGTGGAGGAAGGGTTCGTGGCTACAATTGAACCGGGCATTTATTTTATTCCGGAACTCATAGCTATGTGGAAAAAGGATGGTATCAATGCATCATTCATTAATTTCCGGAATGTTGAAGCTTATTCAACTTTTAGTGGGATCAGAAATGAAGAGGATATTGTCATTACCAAAGATGGCTATCGGGTTTTGGGAAAGAGGAAACCCAAAACCATTGACGAAGTTGAATCATTAAGATAAAGTCCTTGATGCTGGAAAAACTTAAAAATTGGAGTCCGCCACCTGAATGGAGCTGTATAAAATCGATCGACCTTCGTACAGCCGGAGAGCCTCTCAGAATATACCATAAAAAACCCATATGAAGAGGAGATTTCTTTTCGTAGCCTCTGTCCTCTTAATGGCCGTCCAGGTATTGCTTGGACAAAATCCATTTGAGTCGTTCAAAAAACTACAGGAAATGGAGGCACATTCGGTTTTTAGCGGGTTACCCTGGGAACAGATTGGTCCGGCTTTTCAGGGTGGACGGGTTGAAACCATTGACTGCCCTATTGATCAGCCCAATGTGATTTATGCCGGTTTCGGAGCCGGGAGCCTTTGGAAAAGTATTGATCAGGGCCTTTCCTGGAGCTGCATTTTTCTTGATCAGGCTACCTTCAGTATTGGGGATGTTGCCGTTTCACAGAGCAATCCGGAAACTATTTATCTGGGTACCGGGGAAAACCTCCGGGCCACGAGGGGTTATACCTATCCGGGAGCTGGTGTGTATAAATCTGTCAATGGGGGCAAAACCTGGGTTAATGTAGGGCTCCATGACAGTCATCACATCGGGCGTGTTGTGATCGACCCTAATAACCCGGATCTGGTTTTTGTTGCCGCTATGGGACACATGTGGACTCCTAATTCGGAAAGAGGTCTCTTTGTGAGTAAGGACGGAGGGAACTCATGGAAAAAAGCTTTATTTATTTCCGACAGTGTTGGAGTTGTTGATGTTGCCTGGGATCATGTGAATAAGATCATTTATGCAGCGGCCTGGGAGATGGTCCAGGGTAATAAATCCGGGATATATAAATCAATTGATTTTGGAAATCATTGGGAAAAGTGCCTGGAAGGTTTTCCCGAAAACAGTGGTATTGGTCGAATCGGACTTGCAATTTCCACTACACATCCTAAGATTGTCTATGCTTCATTGGATAACCGAAACAATCAGTCCTCAAAAAACAAGTCTGAGATCATCGGGCTCGAAATCTATCGATCTGAAAATTCAGGTCAAACCTGGAGTAAAATGAATTCATCCTATCTTGACAATTATTCCGGATTTGGTTGGGCATTTGGAGACATAAGGGTTTCACCTGTTGACTATAAAGAAATATATGCACTTGGGGTGCACACAATTTACTCCAAGGACGGAGGTAAAACATTCACCAGGTTGGGTGGAAGAATCAGCCATCTTTTACCCAATCCGGCTACGACCCTTCACCTGGACAATCATGATCTTTTTATTGATCCGCTTAATCCTGACCGGTTAATACTTGGGAGCGACGGGGGTGTTTACCTCAGTGATGATAAAGGGTCAAACTGGCTCCATAGCAATACCATCCCTGTAGCAGAAATGTATGACTTGAAAATCGATAGTCGCAATCAATCTGTAGCCTATTCCGGGACTCAGGATAATTCAGGCATATTCGGGCCCATAAAACTTGGGACCCCAATAAACGGATTGGTTGATTGGAAGTATGTGTGGCTCGATCCCTGGTCGGGTGGCGATGGTTTCATAACCATTCCGGACCCTACAGATCCGGGTTCTGTCTATTACGAATCCCAGAACGGCTATTTGAATCGCAAAAACATATTAACCGGTGAAACGGTTTTTATTCAGCCTAAAACTGAAGCTGATGAATCACCCATGCGAACCAGTTGGCTGACTCCTTATTTTGTTTCAGAACATTCACCCACAACACTTTATTACGGAGCTAATAAAGTTTATAAGAGCATCAACCGGGGAGATAGTTGGTACCGGATTAGTCCGGATCTTTGTTATTCAGAAGATCCATTCCGTAAATCAAGATCAATAACTGCTTTAGCGGAATCACCAATGAAACCGGGACTTCTGTACGCAGGAACCGAAAAGGGAGCCGTTTGGGCTTCCCGTGATGATGGAATTAACTGGATTGAAATCAGTATGGATTTGCCATTTAAAACAGTGGGGCAGATTTGTTCATCCAGACATCAGGAAAGCAGGGTGTATGTGGTGATGAAATCGAATGATGAGGATGATTACAAACCCTATCTGTTCTATTCTGAGAAAAAAGGATCATCATGGAAATCGATTTCTGCAGGATTACCCAATGACCGGATCAACTTTATTTTGGAGGATCCTTATTTACCTGATCTTATTTATATTGGAACTGATCGTGCAGTTTTTGCAAGTCCTGATAAAGGTAGAAACTGGATTTCACTAAGCAAAGGGCTGACTACGGCCAGTATTCAGAAACTAGCCTGGGCTGAAGAGAATAGCTATCTGGTAGCAGCAACTCATGGCCAGAGTTTGTTTTCCTGTTTTGCTGGTCCGATAAGAAAGTACTTTAAATCTGTTGACCCGAAAAGTGAATGCTTATTAGCGGTGCAATCCGGATATTTGCCTGGCAGGAAGGATTTTCCGGGTGACTGGGATTGGAGCAGGAACATCCCGGCTGCGATTTACTGGTATCAGCCAAGAGAAGGGCTGATGAGCATATCAGTAACAGACAGCAAGGAAAAGGAGATATACATCAGCAGGGTTACGGCCACAATTGGGTTAAACTTATGGAAATGGGATCTGGTTTTGAGTAGAAAGGAAGATTCCGGATTATATACGGTGCCAGAATACAAATTCCCTGCCCCGGGAACCTACCAGATAACGGTTCAGGGACAGGGAATTGTACTCAGATCAAGTCTGGAAGTTCGCTGATCGGTTGAATTATCTTCCGCCACCGCCACCGCCACGCTGCATATTCTGCCTTGCAGCTGCCTGTTTGGCCTGGTAAGCTTTGAATAACTTTAACTGGTCCGGGGTCAGGATTTTTTCAACCTTAAGATCCCTTTCCTTATTCATTTCCGTCATTTTTGCGCGCATGCCTTCACGATCGTCGCCAGCAGCTGCACGTGCAGCGGTCATCTTTTCATTGAATTCCTTGTAGATAGCGTCAAATTTGGTAGTCTGATCTTTGGTCAGCACCAATTCCTTTTTAAGGTCATCAATCTGTTGCTGCCTTCTTTGCTGAAAATTCTGTTGTGGTTGTTGATCCTGAGCGTTAAGTCCCCCAACCAGAAAAAGACCTAAAACAATCGAAAGAATGAGATTACGTTTCATGATAATTGTTATTAATTTCTGAATTTAGACCACCCAATCCTAAAGATGGTTTAAAGTTGAATAAAAAAAAGACCGGGAAAACCGGCCTTTCTTTTCTATCTGAAATCCTTAAGCCGCTCCATCAGCCGTTTCCGTGCAAAAAAGATTTTGCTCTTGACAGACCCAAGGGGTTGATTAAGGTATTCTGCGATCTCTTTGTATTTATAGCCTTTTGTCTGCATCTCAAATGGTAAGCGATAATCCTCAGGTAACTCACTTATTGCAGTCCTGATCTCCTTCTCATTATGACAAGCCTCTGGTGATTGAAAAACCGATTCAGTCCGGAGGTTCAGATAATACGAATTATCCGTTGAGTCGATCAATGTATTAAACCTTACATTCCGGCGATAATTATTGATAAAAGTGTTTTTCATTATGGTAAATACCCAGGCTTTCAGGTTTTTACCCCCCTGAAATTTATCACGGTTGGTTAAAGCCTTATACAACGTTTCCTGGAGGAGATCTTTGGCATCTTCCTGGTCTGAAGTCAGACTTTTTGCAAAGAAGCCAAGTTTGGATTGCATGCCCATCAGTTGGTGATTGAATTCTATTGCTGTCATATGATTTGGTTTTTGTTATACATTTTATAAATATTTCTTAGACAAATATAAATCCTCTTGTAACAAAAACCAAATCTTGTTCAATGTTAGTATAAACAAAATGGCACAATATGGAAATGATTCTAAACTAGTAGCAGCTAGAATAACCTCTATAAGAACCAATTAGATAGAATAGTACAAATACCATCTAAATAAACGAACCACTAAAAGAGGGAATTTGTAGAAATCAGAAACTGTTTAACAAAGCCTTAAACAGCAATGACTTGAGCGAGTGCCTGATAGGAGGTTATTTTCAGAATCTCGACAGGAAGTACAACATGAGAATCAGAGCCAATTGAAACCAGGTATATTCTCTTTCCAGGAAAAATGGCAGTTAATTTTTCAAAATAGGAAGTGAGCTCCTTATCGGTATAGCCTTGGTTAATCGATACAACAATGTTGTCAATAATCTGACGGTTTGAAAGAGATCTCAAATGTTCAATAGGAATCGATGGTCCAAGATAAATAACCTGATGGCCAACCTTACGCAACAGATAATTTGCATACAGCAGGTTTATCTCGTCGTACTGCCCGGCAGGCAGATAGAGAAGAAAATGTTTTTTGGTAGAATGGTTATGCCCTATCATCCCATCGATTGCCACTACCAGTTTATGCCTGATGAGATTATTCACAAATCTTTCCTGGCAGGCACTAATTTTTCCAATCTGCCATAGCAGGTTAATCTTTTCAAGTAATGGAAAAATCACTTGTTGAAAAGATTGTTCAAAGCTCAGCTTAAGAATGGAACCGTTCAGAATTTTTTCAAAACGATCTTCATCGAGGTCATTGGTTGCTATTAACAGGTCAGACAGATAGCCGTCTTCGGCACCAGGCATTTCACATATTCTGGCAACTTCGGATTGAACTTCTGAATTGCTCATTCCGGATATCAGAGATATCTTGAAGCCATGTTTATTAAGAAAAGTGATATTGAGCAATCGCTGAAGGTCAATGACGCTATAAAACCGGATATTCGTATTCGTTCTTTCAGGCGAAATAATTCCATAGCGCTTCTCCCATATTCGAATGGTGTGTGCTTTTATCCCGGTAAGTTTCTCCAGATCGCTGATACTATACCTTGCTATGTTCATTATTTCTCAGACTCAAATATATCAATATGAGTATAGTACAAAATGAAAGGTATTTGGTTCAAAGAAAACGAAAATAGGGAATAAATAAGTTAAGCAATTTTCCTTTTCTTGTTAACAATCGGCAGTATTCCAAGTGCAATTGCGCCGATAATAATAACAAACAGGGTGGTTGATCCGTGAAGCACAAGGGTAACCAATTGTCCATCCGATATTGAGACACCATATAAAATCACTGTATTAAATGCGAAATAGTGAAACGTACCTATTCCACCTGGTACTGGCAATACCATCCCAATGCTGCCCAAAGTAAGAACAGATAAAGCCACCATTGGTGACAATGAAGCAGTAGGGGCAAAAGCTTTGAATACAAATAGAGTACCAAGGTAATAACAACCATAAATCGCAACAGTAAGCATCACAAAACCAATGGGTTGCCGTAACCGGAACACTGATTTAAGGCCGTCCGTGAATTTTCCGGTATAGGAAAGGAGCTTTACTGTGAACGTGAGATTCATGAGTCGTTTCCGAAAAACAAATAATATGAAGATGGTTACAATCATTAAGCCAATGAATACCAGAAATACGGGGGATTGGAGAAAAGAGATCTTAGTACCGCTGATTCCTTTTTCCGGACTAATTAAAGTTGATAGAATATCCCAGTTAAGAACCAATACGCAAGCCAGCATGATGAATAAGAACAATACATCGAGGATACGCTCTACCAGAACTGTACCCAATTGGGATGTAAATGGAACTCCCTCATACCTTTTGAGGATTCCGCAGCGTGTAACTTCACCCAAACGGGGCAAGGCATAATTTGCCAGGTACATAACCAAAATCGATAGAAATGTATTGAATAATCCCGGTTTATACCCTATGGATTCGATCAGCATTCTCCAGCGCATGGCCCGAAACAGATGACTGAAAAGAAAGGCAATAAATGAAGCACCTATCCATCCATAATGAAAACGCGACAGTCCTTCCCATATGTTACCAAGATCCTGTCCCCGGTAAACCCAGATAAAGAGTATAATTCCGACACCGAAGAAGAAGATATACTTCAGTGCATCCAGTAGAAATTTCTTTTTACTCACTTACATTCAATTGATTAGAATTTCTCGTCATATTTAGTCCAAAGAAAATCTCCCAGTTTCCATGCACTTTTCACTACTTCGTTACCCCAGTTTACGGTAAATTCAGTCAGGAGAGTTTTACGTTCAGCCGGATTGGTAACACCCTGTAATTGTTTTTCAATTTCCGCGGTGCGGCGGAAGATTTCCTGTTGCATGGGCAACCAAACGGTATCAACATCTTTTCGCATATCCCCCCATCTTTGCGCTGCCAAAGTACCGAGTCGGTTAAATGCCCACCAGGCTGATTCTGTAGAAAAACCCGTTACCCTTCCATCCACTTTATAGGTTTGCGGCAAATCATTTACACCACAAAATACCGGTATATATATGGAGGAAGCAACATTATCAAGCGCAAACCAGACGATACCCCCAACATCATCAGGAAGCCAGCTGCGACATTGGATTATGGTTGCATACATCGTGTACCATCTGGCTATGGTTCTTTCCCCCATCCATCCCCAGCCTCCGTTAATCTTGAAGATTTTATTCATATCATACGGCATAAACGGATTGGCCATAGGAGATATTACTGTCTTGCCTTGTTCATCTGTAACCGTAATGTCCTTAATAAAGTTAAACTCAGTACCCTCATAATAATCCTTAAAGAGCTTTATAAGATCGTCTTTGGTCACCAATTTATCGGGTTTAACAGAAAAAGGATAGTTTTCAGCATTAGGATCAAGCTTCAGGGAAGGAGCCAAAAGGCTAAAAACTCTCCATTCGCGTCTCCTGGAGGCCAAACTGGTGCGGCTTTCAGGTGCATAAGCGTTACAAAACCGGAAGGTTTCATTTTCAGTCCACCAACCGTTCCTTTTTGCCACTTCAAACAGGTTATCTGACGCCATGAAGTTTGCCTGATCATACACATTCACTTCTTTTATGGTACTGGCGTTTGCATTAACTGAAATATGATCATCCGGAACTCTTTGGGCAACCCACACGGCGCCCATGATACCTTTGCCCGGGCCAATAATTTCCAGGTGCCATACTTCATTCTTGTCAGCAATGGTAAGACATTCACCAGCATCATTCCATCCATATTGGTTTAACATACCACCTGTGAGAACAAGAGCTTCCCTGGCTGTTTTGCATCTTTCCAGAATCAACCTGATCAGATCCTGACAATCAATTAAACCCAGATCGGATCTTAACTCAGGGCGACCACCGAAAGTGGATTCACCAATTCCGAGCTGATACTGATTCATACATGGATAAGCAGAGTTTATAAAGCCATAAGTATTAGGTGTTTGTGGAATTTCCCCGGTTTTAACAAATGCATACGAAGGCATTGCTTTTGTATCATCATTTATCCTCCGGTATATAACAGTAGTTGATCCCCGGGGAAAATCGGTTGCCGGTACGATCTCAACAGACGACCTTGTCCGGTGACTATCATCTGTGTGAGAGGTAATAACCGATCCGTCGGTTGTGGCGAGCTTACCGGCTGTTATAGAAGTGCAGCCATCAGGAAATCCATTGATCCAATCTGCAGTAGACTGAGACCAAACCGGACACCAACTGTTAACCGCCAAAATCAATCCAAATATTAAAGGTTTGATTCGCTTATGCATGGTTTCTCAATATTTATCCGGCGAAAATACAAAAATCCATCATAGCCCGTTAAGCAGGGTGCTTACGAATACTGGTGTGCATAACATACACGGCCAAAAAAAACCATAAAACTTCTAGTTCTTAAGCCATTTGATAACCTGATCGCTCGTTGGGCTTTCCTTTGGCGGAATTACGGAAACCAGGTTGCCCTTTTCATCAATAAGATATTTCTGGAAATTCCATTTGACCTCAGAATCCACTACCTTATTTAATTTTTTATCAGTCAACCACTTATAAAGAGGATGCATATCATCACCCTTGACCGAGATCTTAGCCATCATGGGAAAAGTAACTCCATATTTTGAATCACAAAATTCCTTAATTTCTGCATTGGAGCCTGGCTCCTGAGATAAGAAATTGTTAGCCGGGAACCCGATAATGACAAATTTGTCCCCACCATATTCGTTATACAATGACTCGAGTTGTTCATATTGAGGAGTGAATCCACACTTTGAAGCCGTATTCACTATCATCACCTTTTTCCCTTGCAATTGCTTCAGTGAAAAATCTTTACCATCAATCGATTTCACCTGGATGTTGTAGATTGAAGTTGTCCCCGTATCTTGCGGAAATACCTGTAAAATCAGCACAGATGAAAAAATGATCGCAATTAGTTTTTTCATGTTACGTTTGTATTATGATATATAAACAAAGATGTTGATAAATAAGTTTATAAATGGTTTGATTAGTGGACATAAGGCTTATCCTGTCAACCTTATTGTATGCGTACTTTTATACTTATTATTGGAATTCCAGGGTTTCTATCTGGCTTAGTCAACCTTGATAACTAATTGGCATGAAAAGCAATGGCTTAAAAATATTGATATTACTAGGCTTCCTGATCCCCTCAACCTTATTTGAGTCCAAAGGGCAGGTAGCCAGCCTTCAGGGTTTTTCGTTAAAAGTAAGTCCGGGAGCATTAGTCTACTATGGCGATTTAAGCACGAATAATCTGAACATTCCAAAGAGGATTATCACTGGTTCAAAATTCGGGGTTGGTGCCGGCATCATCAAACAGTTTAGTCCCTTTTTCGGGATTCAAGCTCAGTTTTTAGCCGGCAGCTTATACACATCCGCGCCAGATAATACCTATTTTGCAGGATCACTCACCGAGTTTAGCCTATCCGCACGATTTGATCCGATAAGATTATGGAAAGGAAAATCTTTCAAACTCTCACCCTATGCATCAGTTGGAGTAGCAACATTCAGTTTCAGAAGCGTCCGGAGGGAGATGTATACCAATGTAGTATTATTGCCAAACTTCGGATATAATATTGATGGTGTAACTAAAGCCAATAAACAGACAGCGATGTCAATGCCCATATCTATAGGACTATCTTACCAAATCATGCCAAATCTTCAGGTGGAATTGGAACACTCTCTCCGGATGACTAATACCGATCTCCTTGATTGTTTTAAGGGGCCAAGTACTGCAAATGATCTCTATTCGTTAACCAGTATCGGCCTTAGGTTTACCATTCCGACACCGTCAACAGGTAACATTGAGCAAACCAATGCATTGAATAACGCCCCGGTAGTTAAAACGGACAAAGCAACAGAGGTAACAAAAACTGATATTCCGGAGATCAATGTTTTTGTTGACTGTGAGATTCCTGAGACTATACAGGTTGGGCAAACATTTGATGTTAAAGTCAGGGTCAATAAAGGAAATTACACAGGCCCGGCCAAGCTGATCCAGAAGTATCCGGACGGTTTTACCGTTCTTGATGACCTTACGAGAAGCCATTTATTTTCATTTACTAACCAGAATCTAATCATGGAATGGGAACAGCTGCCGGCTGACTCAACTGTCACTTACAACTACCAGGTAAAAGTTGGTGGTAATCTTACAGGCAGTCAAACCATCACCGGCAAGTTCGAGTACCAACAACCTGACGGAGCCAAAACGGTTCGTTTTAATAAATCCATATTTATTGATAACCAAAAGCAAGCTGATGAAAAAGAAATCTCAATCAATCAGTTGCTGAAACAGTATGACTCTGGTGAATCTGCCAAAGCCGCTCCGGTTGCCAAAGGAAACATTAAGCAATCACAACCATTGGCCGGGATCGAATTCCGGGTTCAGTGCGGGGCTTTCAGGTATAAAAGTCAGGCGGATACGTATCTTGCTGTAAAATATAGTATCACAGAAATCATTCAGGAAGAATATGCAGATAATTGGTATAAGTATACGGTAGGTTCTTTCCGGACCTATAAAGAAGCTGCCAGATACAGGGAAAGCTTCATTGCGCGAACCGGAATTTTATCGGCATTCATTGTGGCCTATAAAGATGGTCACCGTCTGGCTAATATTAATGATGCCTTTAGGTAATCAACCCGCCACATTTTATTATGGCGCTGCAGCTCAGGCTTGCTCATCAAGAACTCTAAAGATCATCTAAAAATACCGGGCGTTTTCGAAATCATTTCTTCGGCTGCCAAAAACAAACCTTTGGTGATACGATACGTTCTTCTTTTTTCAATTGCTTCAAAGCTTGATCAACTTCTGGCCTGGTCAGGCCGCATAAATCAACTAATTCGCCGGCCTTCAAGGCTTTACCTGCTTTGTTCATTGCCAGTAGTACTTTTTCCTGAATTTCCATTGTTTGCAGTTTTTAACGACCAAATATACAAATAACCATATTTTAACAATGGATCAGATCAGCAATAATCATTTGATGCGGATTATTAATTTTGTCGCCTGATCAAAAACAATCCACTCATGAAACCAACTTTACTGGTTTTGGCCGCCGGACTCGGAAGCAGATATGGAGGTCTTAAACAAATGGATCCGCTTGGACCCAATGGCGAATCAATTATCGATTATTCGGTATATGATGCTGTACAGGCCGGCTTTGGGAAAGTGATTTTTGTCCTCAGGGAAGAAATTGTTGAAGAATTTTACGAACTATTCGCTAATCGCTATAAGAAACACATCACGGTTGATCATGTTGTTCAGAGGCTTGCAGATATTCCATCCGGAATTACCGTAAATCCTGACCGGGTGAAACCCTGGGGAACAGGTCATGCGGTATTATCAGCTGAAAAGACCCTTGCAGAGCCTTTTGCCGTGATTAATGGTGACGACTATTACGGCAAAGATGCATTCAAAGTAATGGCGGATTTCCTCACTGAACTGGATCCTGAAAATGTGCGTTTCCAATCCATGGTGGGTTACAGCATTTCCAATACCCTTTCGGAATATGGTGCGGTTTCAAGAGGCATTTGCTCGGTCGACGAAAGAAAGGTATTGACGGGTGTTGTTGAAAGAACCGATATTGAACGAAAGGGCAACAGGATCATTTTTCTGGATGAAAATAGTAAAGAAATCGATTTGATTGGAAACGAAATTGTTTCGATGAATTTCTGGGGCTTTACGCCTGCCGTTTTACCTTTTTTCAATGAACTTTTCCGTAGTTTTCTGATTCATAAGGGCAAGGAATTAAAATCAGAATTTTATATACCCTATGCGTTAAACCTGTTGATTGAATCACTGACCATTGAAGTCAAAGTTCTCGAAAGCAATGCGCATTGGTTTGGAGTAACCTACCAGGCTGACAGACCCCATGTCCAGGAAAGGATTTCTGCTATGTACCGGCAGCGTGTTTATCCTGAAAAAATGTGGTAACTAATTGATCTGCAATTTTGAAGTAAATTTTCTTCCCGTTTCGAAGGCACGGAAATTGGCATCAACCACATCCTTCCCTTTTCTGCTGAAAACCTGCTCCACTCCTGCTCTGAGAGAGTCCATGCTGAGGCCCAGATGTTCAGAAGCAGCTCCAAGCATCACGATATTCGATGATCTTGGTGACTGGCAATCCTGTGCCAGTTGGTCGGCATTGAGCCATATGGAATTTGGCAAGGCCCGAAGTTCATCTTTAATCCTAGATATAGATGGATAATCCGTAATATTCTCGAACGGAACCGAATTGGTTACCACCCAGCCTTGTTTTGCCAGGTATGGTAGATATCTCAATGCTTCCATGGGTTCAACGGAAAGAATCAGATCAGCGTTTCCAAGCGGGATCAAATCGGAAGCAATAGGATTGTCTGATATCCGAAGATGAGATTGCACGGCTCCTCCGCGTTGGCTCATGCCATGAACCTCTGATTGTTTAACAAACTTGTTTTCATACAGAGAGGCAAACCCGATGGCGGCAGCAATTGTCAGGATACCCTGGCCCCCCACTCCTGCAAGTATGATATCTGTCTTCATCTGATCAAATGATTTCAGGAATTGTGAACTTTCTTGTGCTTAACAGCTGTTTGAATACACTCTCGTCTGCTGATAATTACGGAAACACCATGATGATTCAACTCCTCAGAAATGATGGCAACATTCGCTTCATGATTCTTCCTTAAAGGGATAATAAGCCGTAAGTGGTTGGCTGGAACACCAATGCCGAGACAAATGCTTTCCAACCGACCGTAAGCTGCGGAAGTTTGTCCGCCCGTCATGCCGGTAGTTTCATTATCCGATATAATGACAGTTATTGGGCTGTTTTCATTTACTGCATCGAGCAGGCCGGTCATGCCCGAATGAGTGAAGGTTGAATCTCCGATAACTGCTATTGCAGGGATAAGGCCTGCGTCAGCAGCACCTTTGGCCATAGTTATCGATGCGCCCATATCCACGCATGAATTGATGGCTTCAAACGGAGGCAGGGCACCTAACGCATAACATCCTATGTCGGAAAAAGTCCGCCCGGAACCAAATGGCTTCAATGCATCGATCAGGGCATAATAGGTATCGATATGACTGCACCCCTTACACATGGAGGGTGGACGGTTAGCAAGAAATTCAGGGATAGCAGGTCCGGATTTGGTTTCAATTCCTAAAGCATTCGCAACAATATCCGGAGTCAGTTCTCCATCGCGGGGCACCGACCCATCCAATCTGCCATGAATCGGGATGGGGTTATTATTCAGCAATCCCCTTAACCCATTTTCGAGGAGTGGATATCCTTCTTCGAGGACTAAAATGCTTTTGCAGGTTTCCGTCAATTTCCGGACTTTTTCAATCGGGGCCGGATATTGGCTGATTTTCAATACGGGATAAGGAATTCCTGAGGGGTAATTTTCCTGGACATAGTTAAAGGCTATCCCACAGGCTATGATACCCAGGGAATGATCGTTTCCCGGCTGATCCGGATTAAATCCGGAGTTCTCCGATTCTTTTAGCAAAGCAGCTTGCAATTCCAGCAAACGTTTATACCGCTTCCTGGCAATCGAGGGCAACAATACAAACTGTCGCGGATCTTCAGGCAGTTTGAGTTGGTTTTGATTCAGGACTTCCCTTGTTTTGACGGACGCCCTCGAATGGGAAAGCCGTGTTGTTATGCGCATCATCACGGGCAATCCATATTTTTCAGACAACTCAAAACCGGCAAAAACCATATCGTATGCTTCCTGTTGAGTTGTTGGCTCAAATACCGGCAACAGGGCAAAATCAGCATAGAACCTCGAATCCTGCTCATTTTGTGATGAATGCATAGATGGATCATCCGCAACAGCTACAATCAGCCCTCCACCGCTACCTGTTATCGCTGCATTGATAAACCCATCTGCAGCAACATTTAATCCGACATGCTTCATACACACGATCGCTCGTTTACCAGCATAGGACATGCCTAAAGCAGATTCCATTGCTGTTTTCTCGTTGGCCGACCATTGACTGTGTATTCCCTTTTCTCTGGCCAGGCGGTTCTTTTGAATGTACTCCGTTATTTCAGTTGAAGGAGTTCCGGGATAGGCATAAACACCCGAGATCCCTGCATCCAATGCACCCTGAGCAATCGCCTCGGCACCCAGTAAAACGAGTTGTTGCATTTTGATTGAATTAAACCAAAAAGGCAGCGATTCGTTTGCTGCCTATTGCAAAAGTACCATAATTTTGTTTGACAACAATCGTTTTAAGGTATATTTGCCAGCTGATGACTCTAAAAAAATCGATACCGTTTAGCCTGCTGATGCTGCTTTTCCTGATGGCTCTGCCGGCTTATTGCCAGACTGGAGAAAAGGTAAATATTATCCATCTTACCGGCCGCACCCTGACCGATAACAACGAACCTGTACCCTATGTACATATTATCCTGGTTAATAAGAAGCTGGCCACAGCAAGCGACCTGCAAGGCAACTTTAATTTTCCTGCGGAAGTAAATGATACCATCCTGTTCAGGGCTGTCGGCTTTAAGTATTCCACCCTAATTGTAAGAGATACATTCCCAATCAAGTACCCTTACATCCCAATTATGATGCATGAAGACACAATTCAGCTCAGAGAATTGGTAATCAGGCCTTGGCAAGGCAATTATGAACGCTTTAAACAGGCTGTACTGGCTTATAAACTGCCGGTAACCGATCTCGACCGGGCAGAAAAGAACCTTAACATGATGGATCTGAAGGCTTTGCTGATCAATGCACCCCCTACTCCAACAATGGCCTTCAGGAATACAATGAAAGTGTATAATGACCGTTTATACTGGGCAGGTCAATTACCGCCTGTAAGTATTACCAATCCGCTTGCATGGGCCCAATTTTTTAAAGCTCTAAAAAAGGGTGAATTCAAAAAAAAGTAACTTTTTGATTAACAATCAATTTCGATATCGGTTACTGGTAACATGGTTTATTACTCTGATTTCCGGAGCTTTGTTGCCTGGACAAAATTCAACCAGAATTTCTGGCTATATACATGATGAAACCGGGGAACCCGTGGAGGATGTCAATATTGCAGTTAAGGCAACAACATCGGGTGCCATCTCCTCACAATCCGGATTTTACCAATTAATGTTGACAAAAAAATCCTACTACATATTGCAGGTTTCCAAGATCGGATTTGCGCGCAAGGAACTAACCATCAAAACCTCTGACTATCCGAACTCTGATAATGTCCGGTTTGATATCATCCTGGAGAAATCGATTGAAGCACTCAATGAGGCAGTTATTAGGCCGGACCGCGATCCGGGGGCAAATCTGATTAGGATTGATCCGAAACTCATTTTCATTTTGCCTGATCCCTCTGGAAATTTTGAAGGTTTAATAAAAAAAATGTCCGGAGTTGCTTCGTCCAATGAACTCTCTTCACAATATTCGGTTCGTGGCGGCAATTTCGATGAGAATCTGGTTTATGTCAACGATATCGAGATTTACCGGCCTTTCCTGATTCGTTCCGGCCAACAGGAAGGGCTGAGCTTCATTAATCCGGATATGGTTGCATCTGTGCTCTTTTCGGCCGGTGGATTTGATGCGCGCTATGGCGATAAACTATCATCCGTTCTCGATATTAAATACCGAAAACCGAACGAATTTGCCGGTTCTGCCTCGATGAGCCTGATGGGTGGAACACTACATTTTGAAGGAACAAGCTCAAACAAGAGATTTTCCCATATTACCGGGATCCGTTACAAAACCAATAAATATCTGCTCAACAGCCTTGAAACAAAAGGCGATTACAATCCGAAATTTGCTGATATTCAAACCTATTTGACTTATGATATCACACCGGAATGGGAGATAAGCTTCCTTGGTAATATTGCTAACAACCAATATGACTTTGAACCGAAGGACCGTGAAACCTCCTTTGGTACGGTTAATGAAGCACTTCAGCTGATGATTTATTTTGATGGTAAAGAAAGGGATGCATTTACCACTTACATGGGTGCAGCTACCGCGGGTTTCAAACCGAACGAAAAACTGGAAATGAAATGGATCGCATCAGCTTTCCGGACACAGGAAGCCGAGTCTTTCGATATTCAAGGGCAATACTCTCTTAATCAATTGGATAAACAATTGAACTCCGATAGCTATGCTGACAGCATACTGAATCTCGGGATAGGTACATACCTCGATCATGCCCGCAATAGATTAAACGCCAATGTATTCGGTTTTGAGTATAAAGGCAACTATAAGGCTAAAGCACATTGGCTGCAATGGGGCGCCAGGTTCCAGCATAGTTATTTCTCCGACAAAATTGAGGAATGGACGATGCTCGATTCAGCCGGGTACTCCCTGCCATACTCGGATTCATTGGTTAATCTGTATAATACTCATTTTGCGCAAACTACTCTCAAACCCAATCAGGTTAACGGATATTTTCTTGACTCTTACGAAAAACAGCTTCCAAAAGGAAAACTGGTTCTGACAGGCGGCCTCCGCACTACCTATACCGATATCAATCAGGAATTCCTGATTAGCCCCAGAGCTAGCGTTTCATTTCAGCCTTCCGGTAAAAAAGATCTGCAATTCAGGTTATCTGCCGGTGCTTACCATCAGCCTGGATTTTTCAAAGAATTCAGGGATCTGAATGGTCAGATTCATACAAATGTCAGGGCTCAAAAGTCCCTGCACTTCGTGGGTGGCACTGATTACTATTTCCTGTCCTGGAACAGGCCTTTCAAATTCACGACTGAGCTGTATTATAAATATTTATGGGATCTGGTGCCGTATGAGGTTGATAATGTAAGAATCCGCTATTATGGAGCCAATTCAGCGCATGGCTATGCTGCAGGTTTTGATGTTAAGGTTAACGGTGAGTTTGTACCCGGAATAGACTCATGGGCTAACATTTCGATCATGAAAACCCAGGAAGATATTGAAGGTGACACCATTGGTTATATCGCCCGTCCTACTGACCAGAGGGTAAACATTGGTATATTTTTTCAGGATTACCTTCCGAATAACAAAACTTATAAAGCTCATCTTAATCTCCTGTTTGGAACAGGATTGCCTTTTGGACCTCCCGGGAGCCAAACTTATAAATCAGCTCTCAGGATTCCTCCTTACCGCAGGGTTGATATCGGCTTTTCAAAAATTCTGATCGATGGAAATAAAAGATCAACTAACCGATATCTGAAAAACTTCAAGTCGCTCTGGCTAAGTCTGGAGATCTTCAACCTGCTGGATATTAACAATACCGTTTCCCATATCTGGATAAGAGATATCAGTGACCGACTGTATGCGGTTCCAAATTATTTGACTGGCAGACGTTTTAATGTTAAACTGCAGGCAAATTTCTAGCTTATGGTTTTTCAGCAGCCAATTTTCCTGTATGGTTTATTTCTGTTAACCATCCCGATCCTGATCCATTTTCTGAATTTCAGGAAGTCGAAAACTATATACTTCAGTTCTTTGCGGTTTATTGAGGAGGTAAAAAGCACCTACCGAAAGAGAAACCGTCTGACAGATCTTTTCCTTCTCCTGCTGCGCCTATTGTTAATGGCATGCCTCATTATTGCATTTGCCCAGCCGGTAATTCAATCAAAAAAAACCGGTGTCGGTGTACAGGCGACAATTGTAGGATTGTTCCTGGATAATTCTCAGAGTATGGAATTGACCGATCAGGGCGAGTCTCTTTTGACCAAAGCGAAAACAAGGGCCAAAGAAATATTGGAAGAATTTCCGCCTGACAGCAGATTTCAGCTCCTTTATTACGGATCTTCACCCGATTTGCCAGGTATAACGGACAAGGATTTAACAGTGAAACTTATAGATGGGATTCAACCATCTGCTGACCAATTATCAATGAATGATATTCTCCGATTCTTTAATCAGGGCGCCAATGATAAAGAGACAAAACTCTCATCGATTATTTTAATCTCTGATTTCCAGGAATCCCTGTTTACCAAACCTTTAGCTTACAATACCTCAGCAATCACACTCTATCCCATCTTAGTAAAACCATCAGTTACAGCCAATATTAGTATCGATACTTGCTGGCTGGATAACCCGATGACCCTGTCCGGACAAAACAATTTGTTATCAGCCAGGATTAATAACAGATCTGATCAGGAATATGAGGATTTCCCTGTCAGACTGGTGATCAACGATACGTTAAGAAACGAAACAACTATTAAGCTTCCTGCCCGGGCTGTAACAGAAGTTGATCTTAGTTTTCATCCAAATTCCAGGGGATGGCAAACCGGATCGGTTCAGATATCGGATTTTCCGGTAGTTTTCGATAATGAATTGCTTTTTAGCTTCCGGATTGAATCGAATATTCCTGTTTTACTTTTGTATGAGAATGCAGAAAATCCATTTCTGAGAAGTGTTTTTGGAAATGATCCCTACTTTAAATTTGAATCTTTCGTGGAAAATGGATTTCCGAGATCAGATTTCAAAGACTACAACCTGGTAATTCTCTCGGGAATCAGGAATATCGATTCCAGGTTAAGTTCAAGGGTTCGTGATTTTATGCACACCGGAGGAACGATTTGGTTCTTACCTGAATTGTCAGCACAGTTAGTAAATTATAATGAATTTCTCAAATCGATTAATGTACCTGTAATTCAAAATATTATACCGTACCGTGTCGATTCAAAAATTGGATCGGGTCAAAATCCCTGGTTGCAGGAGGTAGTTGTAAATGTGGATAAACGCTTGCGGCTGCCCTTTTTCAATCAATCATTGAGGGTGTCGCCATTATCGCCAGACCGGATTGACCTGCTGAATTCAGTATCAGGTGACCTTCTGTTAAGCCAGTTCAGGGTAGGTAACGGGTCTTTTGTCTTGTCCGGATTCCCTTTGGACGAAAATGTGACTGATTTTATGTTTCATCCATTATTTATACCGATATGTTACCGGATTGCCACTATGAGCAAATACAATTCCGCTCTTTACCAGGTAAATGGATTAAACCAGCCTTTCACTGTTAACCGGGTGAATAATTCAGTTGACAATGTTGTTCGGTTGAAAAACAATAAAATCAACTTTGAGACCATTCCGGTGCAACATGCCGGAATAGGTTCAGAAACGATTCTATTTCCCGGAAATTTACCGGTTTCAGGCTTGTACAGCGCTATCTCAGGAACAGATACCGTTGCCTGTGTTGCTTTTAACTATTCCCGTACTGAATCGGATCTGAGGTACCTCCCGGATTCTCTCATCAATAAGCGGCTAAGGAATGCCGGTTGGAATATTCCGGTGAATAATAATTCATTGACCGCTGAAAATTCGAAAGACCTGGTGAATGAAATAGCTATCAGAAAAATATGGTATTACTTTCTGATCATTGCTTTACTGGCGTTATTGGCCGAGTCATTTGTTATGAATAGGAAAAAGTGATTCCTTTGTATAATTATTTTAATCCTTTGCATTATGAAACCGATAGACTATATCAATCGTGAAAATTTATATGGTGCCCACAATTACCATCCCCTGCCCGTTGTTTTAGACCGTGGTGAAGGAGTTTTTGTTTGGGATATAGAAGGGAAACGGTATTTCGATTTTCTATCGGCTTACTCAGCCGTAAATCAAGGCCATTGTCATCCAAAAATCATTAATGCCCTTATTCAGCAAGCCTCCCGGCTCACATTAACTTCCCGGGCTTTCTACAATTCTACGCTGGGTGAATATGAGGAATTCGTTACCAAATATTTCTGCTATGATAAAGTATTACCCATGAATACAGGCGTCGAGGGTGATGAAACTGCTCTTAAATTGTGCCGGAAATGGGCTTATACACGGAAAGGCATAGCTGAAAATCAGGCCAAAATTATCGTTTGCGATGGCAACTTTCATGGAAGAACCATAACCGTCATCTCCATGTCCACAGATCCGGATTCTTATGGCGGATTTGGGCCTTTCACCCCAGGGTTTATAAAGATTCCATATAATGATATTCCTGCTCTTAAACTGGCTTTGGAAGACCCGAATATTGCAGGATTTTTGGTAGAGCCCATCCAGGGAGAGGCTGGTGTATTTGTTCCGGATGAGGGATATCTCCGGACTGCATTCAATCTTTGTAAAGCAAAGAATGTTCTATTTATTGCGGATGAGGTGCAAACCGGAATTGCGCGGACGGGAAAACTGCTCGCCTGTGACCATGAACAAGTCAGGCCGGATATTTTGATCCTTGGAAAAGCCTTATCAGGTGGGGTTTATCCGATATCAGCTGTACTGGCTGACGATGATATTATGTTGACCATTAAACCAGGTGAGCACGGATCAACTTTTGGAGGCAATCCTATAGCTGCCAAAGTTGCTATCGCAGCGCTTGAAGTTATTAAAGATGAAAAACTCGCAGAAAACGCCGAGCGCTTGGGAAAGATTTTCCGGTCGGAGCTGCTAAATATCAAATCCAACCGGATTGAATTGATACGCGGCAAAGGGTTATTGAATGCAGCGATAATCAGACCTAAGGGCAGCCAGACTGCATGGGATGTCTGCCTGGCGTTGAAAGAGAATGGATTACTTGCCAAACCAACTCACGATCATATCATAAGGTTTGCTCCTCCGTTGGTAATCACCGAAGAACAGGTTATGGAAGCTGCCGGGATTATCCGGAAAACCATTGAATGGATGTAGCCATTTCCTGGTCCTTTTGCAAAGGAATGAAATCAAGATTTATTCTAATTTGTTGCCTTGCTTCTCTATTGACGGGAATCCCGGCGACACCGGCAAAAGCCCAGTTAACCGATCAACCGAAGGGAATCTGGTTTAAGAATACCAAATCAATAATTAATCGGTTTGCTTACAGTCAGGCCATATTATGGCCATCATCAATCGGTGGACACCTGTATCTTTATATCAGGGAAGATAATCTCGGCAACTTGTCGAGAATTGTTACCCTGAAAACCTACAAAAGAACATTTACCTTACCTCCGGTTTGGGATAACGATTCAATATCATGGAATTATGGGGTGCATCCGATCATGGGTTCCTTTTCTTATCTCGCCTACCGGAATAAAAGGGCTCATTGGGCCGAAGCCTTTGCCGGAGCGGCGATCAATTCAGCGATTTATGAATACCTCATTGCCGGGGGAACCCAGCAACCCAGTATCAATGATCTGATTGTGAGCCCTGTATTAGGCAGCCTTCTGGGAGAAGGGATCTATCAGCTTAAAAAACGATTGCTAAAGGATCATCACCTGAATGTCATTGAAAAGATTGCCATTACCATTACCGATCCCTTTGAGGTTTTTTACTATGGTTTTAAGTATAGCAAGATCTGCAAGGTAAACTATAGGTAAATCAAACCCTTTTGCGGTAACTTCTCACGGACAGAGTGATCATAACCACTCCGAAAATTCCCATTGAGAGGAATTCTTTCCAGACATCGCCAAAATCAGAACCTTTAAGCAGAATCATCCTGATAACCCGCATGAAATAAGAGAGCGGATTAATGATATTGACATAATGGGCCCAATCGGGCATCGATTCA